>TARA_R110000868_G_scaffold258628_4_pt1 | contig 29011 bp, 25 predicted proteins | sample TARA_R110000868 | Tara Oceans TARA_R110000868 (sample SAMEA4397489) | marine metagenome | biome: Polar Biome; feature: [SRF] surface water layer (ENVO:00010504); material: water (ENVO:00002006), including particulate matter (ENVO:01000060) such as... | depth 5 m | reverse complement strand
AGTAGCTTCAATCAGTAAAAAAAAATAATGGCAAAAGAAAATAATTCAGGTCCCAAAAAACCCAAATTCAATACTTGGTGGATATATGGCTTAATAGCGATATTATTAATTGGTTTTCAATTTTTCGGTAGCGGAAACTTTGCAAATACTAAAAAAGCAAGTACCTCCGAACTTCAAGAGTATCTTAGAAATGGGGATATCAGAAAAATATTGGTCATCACCAATACCAGACAGGCAAAAATCTTCCTTACAGAAGAGGCATTGAACAAAGAGGTCCACAAGGATGTTTCCGATCAACCTTTTTCATTGACTGCTACTGCTACACCACAGTATATAGTTAATTATGGTGATCAGCAGAATTTTGAAAATGAGATCAATGAGATCAAAAAGGAAAATAATTTAGACACGGAGCTCACATACGATCAGGAATCCAATGTGCTTACAGAACTTCTATTAACACTACTTCCATTTGTGTTGATCATAGGTATTTGGATATACCTAATGCGCCGTATGTCAGGTGGTGCCGGAGGTGGTGCTGGAGGTCAGATATTCAATATTGGAAAATCCAAGGCCAAGCTGTTTGATGAGAAAACAGATACAAGAACCTCATTTAAAGATGTTGCGGGATTGGAAGGTGCCAAGGAAGAGGTAGAGGAAATAGTAGAGTTCCTGAGAAATCCAGATAAATACACCTCCTTAGGTGGTAAAATTCCAAAAGGAGCATTATTGGTAGGACCCCCGGGAACAGGTAAGACCCTACTGGCCAAAGCAGTTGCGGGAGAGGCAAAAGTTCCTTTCTTTTCACTCTCTGGTTCAGATTTTGTTGAGATGTTCGTTGGTGTAGGAGCCTCTAGGGTAAGGGACTTATTTAAACAAGCCAAGGATAAATCTCCAGCCATTATTTTTATTGATGAGATAGATGCCATTGGTAGGGCCAGAGGCAAGAATAATTTCACAGGCTCCAATGATGAAAGGGAAAACACCTTGAACCAATTATTAACGGAGATGGATGGTTTTGGAACCAACACCAATGTTATCGTATTGGCAGCTACCAACCGCGCAGACGTGTTGGATAAGGCATTAATGAGAGCTGGCCGATTTGACAGACAGATATACGTTGATCTTCCGGATATAAGGGAACGTAAAGAAATTTTCGAAGTTCACTTAAGACCCATAAAAACGGCCGAAACATTGGACTTGGATTTTCTAGCCAAGCAAACCCCTGGTTTTTCAGGTGCTGATATTGCCAATGTATGTAATGAAGCAGCATTGATCGCAGCCCGTAAAGAAAAGAAAGCCGTTACCAAACAAGACTTTTTGGATGCCGTGGATAGGATTGTAGGCGGTTTAGAGAAAAAGAATAAAATAATCACCCCTGGTGAAAAGAAAACCATTGCCTATCACGAAGCCGGACACGCAACGGTAAGCTGGATGTTGGAACACGCCGCACCGCTCGTAAAAGTAACCATAGTACCTAGAGGGCAATCCTTGGGCGCAGCTTGGTATTTACCTGAAGAACGCTTAATAGTTCGCCCAGATCAGATGAAGGATGAAATGTGTGCTACCTTGGGAGGTAGGGCCGCCGAAAAAGTAATCTTTGACCAGATATCTACAGGTGCACTCAGCGATTTGGAAAAAGTAACCAAACAAGCGAGGGCCATGGTAACCATTTACGGCTTAAATGATGAGATAGGAAATTTGACCTATTATGATTCATCCGGTCAAAATGAATATGGCTTCTCCAAACCCTATAGCGAACAGACTGCATTGACCATAGATAAAGAGATTTCCAAGCTTATCGAGGAGCAGTACGTTAGAGCGGTTGAGCTATTATCCAAAAACAAAGATAAACTTACCGAATTGGCAGAGCGATTATTGGAAAAAGAAGTTATATTTAAGGACGATTTGGAAAAGATATTCGGTAAACGCCTTTTTGAAAGAGATAAGAGGATGGAAGCTGAGGAAGCAGCCGAAAAAGAAGAAAAGGCCATTATTGCTGCTGAGAAGGAAGGAAACGCCAACAAAGATATTCCAAAACCGGAAACAGAAACAAAAAAATAAAACAATAAATAATTCGTTGTTCCTAAAGACCATGGACCAAAGGAGCGTTTTAGAAATTAATGGGATTATTTGATAAACTTTTTGGGGGAGGAAAAAGAAAGGTTTCCAAAGAAACTGTGGAAACAAGAGGGCAGCATATGCCCGACTTAAATATTCCCGTTGACGAAAAGTTTACCATTAATTTTAAACACAACGGTGGAAAATTTCTGTACTGCGATTCCATCAATGAGGTATTTACCAATTTGGACAATATCATTATTGAGAATGAATGGCAGGACCAAACCTTTTTTTCTATGGATAAAAGGTTGGAAGACAAATTTTCAAAACAGGAAATAAATTTCACCGATCACCCCAATAAGAGCGAAATATTTTTCACCACCTGTGAACATTTGATTGCCCAAAATGGCTCCATTTTGGTTTGCTCCAATCAGTTAAAAGAAAGAAAATTACACGAATTACCAGCAAATGTTATTGTTTTTGCCACCACTAGCCAAATGGTAGAATCTATTGGGGAGGGATTAAAGACAATAAAAAAGAAGTATAAAAATGTAATTCCCGCCAACATTACCACCATAAAACATTTTCAACCCACAGCTGAAAATTCCGATGATTTCTTAACTTACGGAAGTAGTTCTAAAAATCTTTATCTTTTACTTCTGGAAGACTTATAACATGAGAGAAATTTTAAGGCGCTTACTTACAGGTGCGGTCTATGTAATTTTACTACTTTCCGCTGTATTCCTAAGCTCCGATGCGTTTGACTTTTTGTTTATGACCTTTGGCCTTGCCTGTCTCTACGAATATAAACGTATGATCAAACTCCCAGGCTACCACATTTTTATTGCATATTTAGCCCTTTGGTGGACATTTATCTACCTGATCAATGATAAAATTCTCATCAATATTTTGATGTTCGTTACAATATCCATTAATTTTATATTATTGTATTACCTCTTTTCAGGAAAGGAAAAATTATTCAATTCTTTGCAAAAATTTATTATAGGTCTGTTTTATATTGGGGGCGGTTGTATTTTCCTGACCATGATTCCCTATAAGGACAATGAATTTGCACAGTTCCTGATTATGGGGGTGTTTATCCTAATTTGGGTGAACGATACTTTTGCCTACCTGGTTGGTAAAAGTATAGGCCGTAATAAATTGTTCCCGTCCATTTCCCCAAAAAAAACAATAGAGGGTGCAGTGGGAGGTTTTATTTTTGCCTTGGTTGCAGCGTATTTCCTATCGAAATATGAAACCAATATTTCTTTGGTACAATGGTTAATTCTGGCATCGGTCATCGTATTGACAGGTAGTTTGGGCGACCTTATAGAATCTAAATTTAAAAGGGCCGCAGGCGTTAAGGACAGTGGAGCCATTTTACCAGGTCATGGTGGAATGCTGGACAGATTGGACAGTTTAGTGTTTGCAGCACCATTTGCATATTTAACTTTAATTATTTTTTCACATGTTTCATAGAGAAGGACAAAAAATTATTGTAACAACCTTTATTATCGTCTGTTTGATTATAGTATTGGCCAATTTTTTCGTGGACATTCCTTGGCTAAAAATTGTTCTTCAAATTACCTCGCTGGTAATTCTAATATTAATACTACAATTCTTTAGAAATCCCAAACGCAATGCGGCCAAGAGTTTTGATGAAATTTTGGCACCAGTAGATGGTAAGGTGGTCGTAATCGAGGAAGTGGAAGAAACGGAATATTTTAAGGATAAGCGTATACAAGTATCCATTTTTATGTCTCCCATAAATGTACATGTAACAAGGTACCCGGCAAGTGGACTTATTAAATTCTCCAAATACCACGCTGGAAAATATCTTGTGGCCTGGCATCCTAAATCAAGCGAGGAGAATGAAAGAACAACCGTCGTCATTAATACCCCAAAATTTGGGGACATCCTATACCGTCAGATTGCTGGAGCCATGGCCCGTCGTATTGTAAATTATGCCGAAGTTGGAGAAAGTGTGCAACAGGGTGAAGATGCCGGGTTTATTAAGTTTGGCTCTAGAGTAGATTTGTTCTTACCTTTGAATAGTGCCATAACCGTGAAACTGCACCAAAAAGTAACTGGGGCAAAAACATGTATTGCAACTACAAGGGTTCAAAAAGAAAATGAAGACTGATAAACTAAATAAAGAATTTATAGCGGCGGTAGATTTCGTTAATGATTATAACGATCCGCTCCCAGCTGATCTTTTATTAAAATTATATGCTTATTTTAAAATTGCAAACCGCAATTTTAGCCATCCTGGAAGCAGGACACCCCTAATTAATGCCTTCAAGGCCAATGCCCTTATCCAAGCGAAAAATGTCAGCATAGAAGAAGCCATGCAACGCTATATCGCCTTAGTGGATAAAGAAATTCGAAATGCCAAAAAATAGGGGAATTACATTTTTATATTCTTTTAAAAGCTTAAAATAGTAATGTTGGCAAATAATAGCCATTAAGAAACCATATCCAATCGCTTTTCATTTTTCTCCATGTAGGTAAAGTATAATCCGCCAAAAATTGTAATAAGAAAATATGCCCCTACCCATATATTCCCAAATGGCAGGTAAGAATCCAACCCAAACCAATCCCTAAAATACGCTATCCATAAAATTCCAGCAACACCCCTTATCAATTCTATAACTACAGCATACTTTTCCCCATCCATAAGCGTGGTATACCCATAGATTCCGACAAATATAAAGCCACTAAATACCAGTAGACCATCAAAACCTATTTCGGTATAATTATAGAACATAAACATCATTAATCCCAAACTCACCAACATTTGAAAAATAGCGTATTGCTTCAATCTATTGGTTGCATACGAGTCATATCTTTTAAAGTGATAAACATCCTCAATAATGGCAATAGGATACTTTTCCCTAACATCAGTTGGTCGCCATCCCGTAGGCATAAACCAGATGCGTAATTTATCCCAAATGCTTCTTGTTCGCCATGCATCCTGGAATATCCTCCATACATGTTGAAAATTTATAATTACTGGATTCCAAGTTCCTGCAGGCTTCAACACTCCATATTGGGGAGGAACATCCTCCAATTCCTCCTGAAATGTTCCGAAAATTCGATCCCAAACACAAAGTATCTGCCCCAAGTTCTTATCTATGTATTCCGGATTTATGGCATGGTGCACCCGATGCTGGGACGGGGTAACCAATATATATTCTAACCAACCCATCTTTCCAATATGTCTGGTATGGTACCAAAACTGGGCAAACAGATGTACTGGGGCCAAAATAGCTATTACCAAATGGGGAACCCCTAAAACCGCTGCCGGAATCAGGAATAAGGAGAAATAGCCAATTAGATTACTAATAGGTTGTCTTAGGGCACAGGCCAAATTAAATTCCTCGCTGCTGTGGTGGATTACATGCTGATTCCAAAAAATATTTACCTTATGGCTTAACCTATGATTCCAGTAACCGGCAAAATCGAGAACTATAAAAGCTAGGAACCAAACCAGCCATGTAGCCTTAATCTCAGTAATCGCCAAATGCTCCAGTAAGTAGGGATAGGAAAAAACGACCAGTGCCAGCCCCAATGTATCCTTAATTATATTGGTAAGTCCAGAACTAATACTGGAAACCGTGTCCATAACCTTATGCATTTGTTTTTTTACAAAATACCCGTAGGTTATTTCTATTGTCAAAAGGATTATAAAAAATGGGATGGCGTATAAAAGTGCAGTGGCGTAGGTTTCCATAAAACAAAGTAAATTTTATAGGCTCTAACAAATATAGTGAAATTGACTATTTGTTTGTTCAATTTAATCATTTCCACCCCCCAACACACTTTTAAATTTACTTTTAACATTATAAAGCCTATCCAAAAATGGAATTAAAGTATTCCAAAGTGTAAGTCCCAAAAGATCACTGACAAAAGCTTTTGTTTTCAATCCAATAAAGAATAAATTAGTTTTATATAGTTTATATTGGCCATTAAATGAATTTAAGACATTCCATAGTAACCCGTTTTGCCCTATTCTTTACTGGTCTAATCATTTTCTCCATTCTTCTGTCAGGGTATTTGGTTTTCAGAAAGGCCTCCCAGGTTATTATGGCACATTCAAAAGAACGGATGATGCAAGCCTCCGAATTGGCGGAACAATCGTTCTATGCGCAGCTAAATGAAGTAACCAATGACATTGCAGTCATAGCTTTGAGTCCAACCATACAACAGCATATACAACTTCCAACGCAAAAAACTGCAAGCGACTTAGATCAACTGTTTAGGGTTATTCTTGAAAACAAAGAAACTTATTTTCAAATCAGATTGCTCGAAGCCGATGAGAACGGCAAAGAAATTATCCGCTTTAACAAGGAAAAGGGCATAGTCTACAAATCCAACAATCTGCAACAAAAAGGGGACCGTGAATATTTTAAGGAGGCGATCCAAATAAATAAGGGGGAACACTATTTTTCCAATATTAATTTAAATGAAGAATACGGTGTAATCAGTTCTCCATACACCCCTACCCTGAGAGTCGCAAGTCCCATTTTTAATAGTGAAAACAAAAAAGTCGGCATCCTTATAATCAACATTAACCTAAATTCGTTGTATCGCAACTTTGATCATATAGCGGGGGGTGACAGTCAATTTTATTTAATTGATTCCAAGGGCCAGTACTTATATTCCCATGATAGGTCACAGCAGTTTGGCCTTCAGACCAAAGAATTCCAAAATTTTTTCTCCGATTATAATATCGAAGAAAATTCCATCGCACCATTAAAAGAGGGATTTGAGCAATTAACAAAGTCTCCAGAGGGTTATTATTTAAGTTATCTTAAAGAGTTACCTTATTTCGATGGAAAGCGAAAAATATTTCTGATATCCAATATGGAACAGAATATTTTACTAAAAAATGCCCTAACGGTCCGTTCTGAAAGTATACAGACCTTACTTTGGGTATGCCTGTTTTCCATTCTGCTATCATGGTTTTTCACTAATCTATTTTCTAAAAAAATCACCAAGATCACCAAAGCGATCAGCAATTATGACCAGGGTATTCCAGAGGAACATTCGTTGCCTACCAACAGAAAGGATGAAATAGGAATTCTTGCCAATACTTTCTCCAAAATGAGGGTCAAAATTGATCAAAATGTGCTTGAATTGAACACTGCCCTTGAGAAGGAACATACTGCCAGAAAACAACGTGATGAATTTTTACAAAATATGAGCCATGAATTGCGTACGCCGCTTAACGCTATTTTAGGCCTTACAAAACTGTTGTATAAAAATGCGCCCGATTCCCAATTGCCTATAATCCATGCCTTGGAAAGAAGTTCCAATAGTTTGGCCGGTTTGGTTTACGACGTTTTAGACCACCAAAAATTGGTTGAAGGCAAACTTCAAATTGAATTGGAACCAACCAATATTGCAGAACTCTTGAACGATATTCATTCCACCTATTTATACGAAGCAGTTCAAAAAGGATTAACATTCAACCTCAAAATAGACGATAAACTTAAAACTGGACTATTTCAGACTGATGCCCTGAGATTAACACAAATTGTAACAAACCTGGTGGTGAATGCCATAAAATACACCAAGAAAGGTACCATTGACCTGTCCGCCTCCATCAATGGCACTGAAAGTCAAGTGTTAAACATTAAGGTAAACGATACTGGTGTAGGTGTACTTCCAAAAAACCTTAATAAAATCAATGACCGTTTTTTTATGGAAAAAAATGATTTGTCCGGAAGATATGGCAGCTATGGTCTTGGACTGTCCATTGTTAAACAATTAACAACGCTTTTCGGAGGTACATTAAGGGCCTCCTCACAAAAAGATATAGGCTCTGAATTTTGGATCAGCCTACCAACCCTTTCCACCTCATTGCTTAAAATGCAGAAACCTTTACCTTTGTCTACCTTTCCCCTACCACAACTAAGTGGCCAATACAGCATTCTGCATATAGAGGACGATCCGTCCACTTCTGAATTAATAAATTATGTTCTAAAATCCGGTAACATTTCTTTACTTCAGACCAATTCTTTGGAAGGGGCTTTGAAAATAATAATGGTAGATTCCCCTGATTTAGTAATCAGTGATCTAATGTTAGAGAATGGGAAAATACAGGATGAATTGAACGACTGGATCAAAACCAAAAAAATAAACTGCCCAATTATTATTGTTTCCGCCTTAGACCCAATGGAAGAAAGGAATTTAAAGAGTGACTATTTTCAAAAACCCTTTCAGATAGAGCGCTTTAAGGATAGTGTTTATAAAATTTTGGGCAGCAATGAGTTTGAATCCCCTGATTTTTCAAGTATCTATAAGAATTATGACAATGATGCCCACAAAATAGATAAGGTCCTAAAATTACTGGAGACAGAATTCATAAACTATATCAACCAAATAAATAAAAATGCGGAGGCCAAAGACCAGGACATATGGGAATCCATAATGCACAAACTAATTGCCCATATCAATGTTCTTGGATTAACCACTCTTTCCAAGGTACTTCCAGAAAAAATTATTAGTTTAAATAGCGATGAACTGAGTGTAATAAATAATGCCTTTGCCTATTATTTGTGCTGCTTTAGAGTGGAGCTATATCTCAATTTAAAAGATCGATCTTCCTAAGTAACTCTGGAGCGTAGCGTTGACTTACCGGTATGTGTTCTTTATTTATTTCTACGGCACCGGTATGTATCACATCTATCATGTTCAGATTTAGGATATAGGAACGATGCACACGTTGAAAAAAATCGGGAAGCTTTGGCTCCAGATCCTTCAAGGCCATCAAGGTGAGTATTTTCTTGTCTTTAAAGACAATGGATATATAATTGGCCTCAGACTTAAAATAGACTACTTCCTTCAGTTTTATTTTTACCAATTTTCCACCTTCCTTTATAAATAGACGGGAATCTTTTTCAGGCACTTTTCGATTAGCGGAAATATACTCCTTGGCTTTTGAGAAACCCTTATAAAACCTAGTGAAATCGATAGGTTTTACCAAATAATCCACAACTTTTGGATAGTTATAGGAATCCGGTGCAAATTCCTTATTGGAGGTAACCATAATCACCGCCGAGTTGGGATTTAGGTCCAAAATATCCCTACCTGTTATATCCGGTAGATTATAATCCAACAAAATCAGATCAAATGATGAACTGTTAATAAGGTTTATAGATTCGAATCCCGATACCGTTGTAGTTACGCTATTAATTTCATCTATCTTACTGCAAAAGTGCTCGAGTAAATCACAAATCAACGGGTCATCATCAACAATTAAACACCTCATGGGCTTATCCAATAAATTACCTATTTCATCAAGCAATATAGTCAATTCGTATAAAAAATAGTTTTTGCGACATCTAAAATTCTACTATTGTGGTTCATAAAACCAACCACAATGAAGTTCAAGTCGCTTTTTACACCCATACTTTTAATTTTATTTTTTGGATTGATGGGCTGTAAAGACCAGCCCAAAGCCATTGCTGACAACCAGCTTGTCATGGCAGATGAACCAAAAGGGAAAGATAATATTGCCTACCAATGGGCCTATATGGCCTTGGAAGGTACTGCCAACGATACCGATCGCTTTAAACCAAGGCCAACGATTACCTCAAGATATCTGGGATTAATTTTTACCGCCATGTTTGATGCCTGGACACGTTTCGACGAAAAGGCACAACCACTGTACCTAAAAAATGTGGAGCGTTTCCCAGTAAAAGATAGGATACTTAAGAATAAAGAAATAGCGGTGAGCTATGCTGCCTACAGGGCCTTAAAGGAATACTATTATTCGGACAGCACCATGTTTAAGGAAAAAATGATGCAATTGGGCCTAGACCCGAATAACGAATCCAGAGACCCAGAAACGCCGGAAGGAGTTGGGAACTTGGCTGCAGATATGGTAATACAGGCCCGCCGAAATGACGGTTCCAACCAATATGGAGAAGTAGAAGGTTCCAACGGCAAGCCGTACTTTGACTATACCAATTATAAGCCTGTAAATGATATTGATAAAAACATTGATCTCAACAGATGGCAACCAAAATATTTTATAGATGAAAAAGGCAATAAATACAATCCGGGATGCCTAACCCCTTATTGGCAAGAGGTAAAACCCTTGTTATTGGAATCTGCAGATCAGTTTAGACCAGGACCGCCCCCTATGGTTGGTTCCAAACAATTGGAAAGGGAAGTCCAAGAGGTAATTGACCTTCAGGCAAATTTAACTCCGGAAAACAAGGCATTGGTCGAATTTATGAGGGATGGGCCCAAATCTGTACAACAAGCTGGGCATTGGTTAAAATTTGCCCAAGACGTGTCCTTGAGGGACAACAATACTTTGGACCAAGATGTAAAAATGTATTTTCTCGTAGAATCAGTAGCCATGGATGCCTTTATCTCCTGTTGGGATTCCAAAATGTATTATGATTATACGCGTCCATACGCCTTGGTCCACGATTATTATCAGGATAAGGTGATCAAGGCCTGGGGTGGCCCGGATAAAGGCATGGTTGAAATGAAGGGAAAGGATTGGAGACCATATTCTCCTGATGCCTTTCTTTGTCCTCCATTCCCAAGCTACGTTTCAGGGCATAGTACCATAAGTGGTGGTTGTGCGGAGGCTCTACGATTATTTACAGGGGACGAGTATTTTGGGGTAGAAGTTGAATTGGTCCCGGGAGCCCTTACCGAAATTAATAATATAGATGACCCAGTTATCATAAAATTCCCAACTTTTACCGAAACGGCCGAAATGGCCGGTATATCCAGGGTCATGGGAGGATATCATATACAGGCGGATAATGTTGCCGGTTTAGAGTTGGGCAGACAGGTAGCGAGGTATCATTATAAAAAATATCTTCAACTGATTGGTGATGATGGAAAAGATGGAACAAAGGTCAACCAGTAAAACGATCTTTTTAAACTTCCTTATCCAAGCTATGGCACAGTGATCATTTACCTGGAAAGTTAAATCAATATCAACAAACTGCAGAAAATGGTTCGAATAACCCAAAATGGGAGAATGCTAAGTATAAGCATAGGTATTGTATACCTTTGGTTTGGATTTCTTAAATTTTTCCCAGGATTGAGTCCGGCGGATGTACTGGCCAAACAAACCATTTCTTTATTGACCTTTAATCTAATTCCAGAAAATGTAGGGATATTATTGCTAGCAGTAATGGAAGTTGCGATTGGTCTTGGCCTAATTTTAAATATTCAACTCCAAAAAATTATTCTTGCAGCACTTGTCCATTTAGTACTAACTTTTATTCCGGTGGTGTTTTTTCCTGAAATTTCATTTTCCAAGGCTCCATTTTCCCTCACTTTGGTTGGCCAGTATATCATAAAGAACATCGTAATTATTAGCTCCCTACTTTTGATTTACCAAAGACCCTACAATAAAATTTCCTAAAAATAAAAAAGGGTAATGGGGCATCATAGTTTTTTATCCTTCAATTGCTTGGATCTAAAAAGAAGTGGCACTTTGGAAGATAAATTGCCTTTAGTACCCGTATTGAGTATTGGATTATCATATGTTATCATTAAGTTTTTTTGAAGCCAGACATCACTTAAATTCTAAACCATGAAAAAAAAACACTACAATCATTTGTTAGGTATTCTTTTAGTTGCCCTTGCCTTTAATTCTACAATGTTAAACGCCCAAGGATGTGTGGCCATTAGGCACTTTTCCTCCTGTGTTGGAAACAGCCTGGAAAATAATCTTATGGACAAGGGAGACCTTCAAATTGGTATGAATTATAGATATTTCAAATCCTTTCGGCATTTTAGGGGTACGGAGGAAGAGGCCGATAGGGTTTCCAACAACACGGAGGTAATTAATCATTCCCATGCGTGGGATTTCTTCCTGACCTATGGTATTTCCAGTAGACTATACACCAGTATCACCATACCCACTGTAATAAATGCTAGGTCTTCCCTATATGAGCACGGTAGGGAAGAAAGAAATAGTTCCTTTTCAAGAGGTTTGGCGGACATAAGGGCCGGTGTTGGATATTGGCTATTAGATCCAAATTCGAATCCCAATAAGAACATTGCCATTGGTTTGGGTATAAAACTTCCTACCGGTAACTACAATGCAACGGACGTGTTTTACAATGTAGGGCCAGAAGGCAGCCCTGAAGTACGCCCTGTGGACCAGTCCATTCAACCTGGGGATGGAGGTTTCGGATTTACGCTTGATTTCCAATTTTACCAAAAAATAGCCACCGGACTATTTGCCTATGGAGGTGGTTTTTACCTATTCAACCCTAGGGAAACCAATGGAATTAGAACCTTTCGGGAGACGTTGAGCCCTTTATTGGAGAATGAGGCCATTATGGCAGTACCAGACCAGTATTCGGTTCGCACGGGAATTAGTTATAGTGTGTCCAATGTTATATCCACTTCTTTGGGCGCTCGGTTTGATGCCGTACCTGTAAAGGACCTTATTGGAGGTAATGAAGGCTTCCGAAGGCCCGGAAATGTCCTATCCATTGAGCCAGGTATAGCCTATATGCATCAGAATTTTACCTTAAATTTAAACGTCCCTTTTGCTGTCCGAAGGGAACGGCCACAAAGTGTTACTGATCTACAAACGGAAATAAGCACCGGAACTCCCAGAAAAGGGGATGCGGCTTTCGCTGATTATTTAATAAATTTTGGGGTATCTTACCGCTTCCCAAAAAATAAAATAGCGGAAATAGACCCTGCCCTGAAGGATACTTTTAACTAAAATTAATTTCCAGTTACCAGTCTATTGGACGGTAATCCTTAAGGAACTTACCGCACCAGTGCTTACCGGTGTTAATGCCGTCTATCAACGGATCCAACACCCTTGCAGCACCATCAACAATATCCAGAGGTGGTTGAAAATCATGGATTTCCTCCTTACTTTTGGACAATTCAATAGGGTCCTCATCGGTTACCCAACCCGTATCCACGGCATTCATATAAACCCCGTCCTTTGCAAAGTCGAGGGCGGAAGTATGTGTCATCATATTCAGCGCAGCCTTGGCCATATTGGTATGGGGGTGCCGATCTTCCTTGTAAAACCTATGGAATTTGCCTTCCATGGCAGATACATTTATAATATGTTTTTTACCCGTATTTTCCTCACGCATCAGCTTGGATAAGCGGTTGCATAGTACAAAGGGTGCAATGGCATTTACCAATTGTACTTCTATCATCTCCGGGGTTTCGATTTCCCCTAATTTCAATCTCCAGCTATTGGTCTTGCGCAGATCGACCTGCTGCAGGTCGGCATCCAATTCTCCTTCGGGAAAAACTTCTTTGGAAGAAAGGGAACTATCAAAACTATATGGGATCTGTGATAGTTTGGCGGAGGCCCTTATACCAATTCCAGGCTCAGGTGCGTGCCAATTTACGGGTAAAGCATTATTCTGAATACTTGCAGTTCCTTTGGTAAGGCTATTCAGTTCTTGCAAGCAAAAATCGTGATCGGACAATACTTCCCGTGCCAGTGGAGGCAATTCCTGAAAAGGCACTTCCTCATTTTTCATTAGGTGCTGGTAAAATCCCGCCGGCCTTCTCACCGTTTGGGCAGCATTGTTGATCAAAATATCCAATCGGTCGTACTGTTGTTCTATAAAGTTGCAAAAGATTTCCACACTTGGGATATGACGTAGATCTAAACCATGTATTTTTAATCTGTGCCCCCATTCATGAAAATCCTCTTCCTTGGAAAAACGTAGCGCTGAATCTACAGGAAACCTTGTAGTAGCCACCACTGTTGCACCTGCCCTCAACAATATTAATGTAATATGATAACCTATTTTTAATCTGGAACCGGTAACTATGGCTACCTGCCCACTTAGGTCCGTTGTTTGAAAGCGTTTTGCATAATTAAAATCGCCACATTCGGGGCACATGGCATCATAGAAATGATGCAGCTTTGAATATACGGTTTTACAGACATAGCAGTTTCTCGGGGATTCCAATTCCAACTCTTCCAAAGACTTCTGAATGGGAGCAGCCAACAATTTTGGGGCTACAAAAATCGCAGCCTCCCTAGCACTTCTAATTCCAGTTTCCTTACGCGCATGCTTATCGCGCTCAATCATCTTACGTTTTGCTGCCTTGGCGGCGTCTTTCTTGCGTTGTTTAAATTCATTCTTGGCCGGCCTGGATAATTGCCCAGCTGCCTTTAGTAACGCCACTCTTTTATCCTCTGGAAGTTCAAATACAGTATGTCCATTTTCAACCAGCTTCTCAAGAAGATATATACACTGATCGATCTCTTCCGAACTGATCTTTCCCAAGACATTCCCCTGCCCATCTACCAGATTATTACTACCCATTTCCCTGAAATTTTCTGAAAATTAAAACCGTGCAAATGTAAGGTTTAAATTAGATTGCACAAATAGAAGCAATTAGGGAAAAACAAGTTTAAAACAAGACTTTTGATACTCGATTAATCTTATCCAAACACAAGCTGACGATGATAGTTTATTAGACTCCCTTATAAAAAATGTATCCAAAAAACTGGCATAGACCTGCAATGTTTAGAGAAGTACAACTTTAGTCAAACGGACCCACCATAATATGTGCCCTATGGGTACCGGGATCCATTAACCAAGGCATTCCCGGTGCATGTGGTTTGTCCGGTAAGCCCGTAGATTCGGTGGTTGCAAAAGGGGTGTAAATTACGTATCTGAATTTTCCGTTTTGCAATTCCCCGGAAGCAGTATCGTAATCTTCGGATTTTCCATAATATATATACATCATACTAGGTTCCTTTGGCATTTTCAGTTTCCCGGAAGCCACTTCATTGGCACGAATTTTCTCTCTCTCCTCTCCCGCCAGACCTTTTGCTGAGAGTTCCCTGCCACGGGCCATAAACGGCTCCAATTTATCGGAATAGCAGGCTACATTAATCCCGTCCTTATTGGGATTATCTCCAATACAGACCAAATTATTGGTTCCCTTGCGCAATAGCACCAATTTTCCAGAGCTCTCATAACCATATACCATAGCACCATCCTTCTTTTCCTCAGGAGCTGGCAGAACCGCAGTTTTAATTTGAATATCGCTGGGAAGAATTTCCATTTTATGCTCTTGTGACATTAGGGGAAAAACTGAAAACAGTAACATACCTAATATTAGTTGTTTCATAATTTTATGTTGTTATTTATATTTATTTACAATCAAGCTCCATTATTAATGGAACAACAAAATTAAATTCCCTTCTATTTCCCTAAAGATAAAAAATATGGATCTAACACATTCTATGAAATTGCAATAATTAATTTCATGAAGAAGTCACAATTCTTCCACGGATAATTTAAATTTACCTGCTAAAACTAAAATCCCACTCAAATATGACGGTTTACGAATTTCTCGACAAACTTAGAAGGGCTCCGGAAGAAATAACATTTGGAGAAACTATTAATATCATAGATACCTATTATAATTTTTCACCTTCGAGATTCACCAACGGGGAAGTGATAAACGAAGCTGGACAAAATTCAGGTTCCTGTAAGGTATTCTCATTTGCACAACATCATAAACTAAACAAAGCAGAAACCTTGGCATGTTTTGGCTCCTATTACAGAAAAGATGTCTTGGAGCATCCAAAAGGCACGGACCACCAGAACATTCGCAACTTTGTGGTGACGGGCTGGGACGGAATTTCTTTCGAGAATGAAGCTCTAAGTATAAAATAAAATTTAACCAAGCACATCCAATAGGCCTAAGCCATGGCTACGTGCTTGATCGAACACCCGAAAAAATTATTTGATCAGGGATGCCGAGGCCTTATCCAAAAACAGGACAGTCTCTTTATGGGTCCTAAGAATGGAACCGGGACAGGAAGTACTAATATCCCCATACAACGTATTGTAAACTGCCTGAGCCTTCCTTTCGTCCGGCACCACGCAACTAATGGCCTTACAACTCAATATGGCCGTAATGGTCAGCGTGAGCGCCTCTTTGGGCACATCGTCAAAGGTAGGAAACCAACCCTCGCCAAGTTGTTGGTTTCTACATGCCTCATCCAACTCCACCACTTTCACCAATTTGGGATCTTTAAAATCGGCCACTGCTGGATCGTTAAAGGCTATATGTCCATTTTCTCCAATTCCAATACAGGCAATATCGATTGGATGGACTTTCAAGGCTTCTTCGTACCTACGAACTTCCTGCTCTACATCTTTCACATTACCATTTAAAAAATATATCTTTTTAGGTGCTACATTATTTAAAATGCGCTCTTTGAGATACTTCCTAAAACTAGCTGGGTGGGATTCCGATAGTCCCTTGTATTCATCCAGATGAAAAACGGTTATTTTTTTCCATTCAATTTCCTTTTGCTGCAGTGCCTCAAGAAATGAAAACTGGGATGCTCCTGTGGCCAATATGAGGTTGGCAGCACCTTTTTCGCTTATTGCTGCCTGTAATTTGCCAGCCACATAATCGGCCGCCGCTATTCCCATAGCCGTGGGCTCCTTATAGATTTCTACTGCTAAATTTTCTATTTGAAATGATTTTTCCATTGTTTAATTTTAAATAAATTCTGCAATTGCAAACCAAGTGGTAAGCAGTGAAAATAGGATTACGGCCACTAGACCAAGATTAAGCTTAACACTTGCCTTATTATTCCCCATCAACTTGTTTTTGTTGATCAATATAAACATAGGCACCGCCACTGCTGGCAGGATACAGGCCTGAAAAGCCTGTGAAAACACCATAAGTGCAGGAGGCCTTTCCTCTAAAAAAACAGTCCCAAAAGCGAATACCAAAGCACCAAGTATAAGTACTCTGGAAGTAGTGGAATGGATGTTTCTTGGGGTTCCCCTATAATCTGCCAGTAACCACGGGGCTATGAGCACAATTGGAAAAATAGTGGAGAGTCCGGCCCCAGTAATCCCGATAATCAATACAAAAGCGGCCAATTTACCCCCCAAGGGTTCAAATAAGGCAATCATTTCTACCGTATTGTCCAGTTTCATCCCAGATATATGCAAGGTTCCTGCGGCAACGGCCATAATAACACCACTCAATAATAGCATCATAAAAGCGGACACAAAGGCATCTGTCTTTTCCTTTTTTAAATCGTTTATGCCCCATCCCTTTTCGGCCACCACAGTACTTCTCATTACAAAAACTGCAGCCGAACATGTTGTCCCTGTTATGGCGGCAATAAGACCCAAGGCTCCGGGGGTATCCGGAATACTTGGCACCATCCCGGATAATATATCCGCCATATCGGGGCGTACCATAATGAAAACTACCACAAAGGACAGTCCCATCAGAATAACCAAAACCGTCAATACTTTTTCAAAGACCTTGTAACGGCCAAACCATAGAAAAAAGGTAAGTATTATTACAAAAAACAAAATGATCCATACCCTTTGGACCACCAATCCGTTATACGCCAAGCGCACCCCTTCCTGCACCAAATCGGCCACTATTCCCATTACGCCCATAAGGGCCAATAATTCCCCGATAATGAGGACTAGTATGATATATAGGGAAAGCATCCATCCCCACTTAAATTCCTGTTTAAAATTAAACAGCGCAGTTCTCCCAGTTACTAAGGTAACCTTGCCGTAGGCAACCATTAAAACATAGGTGAAAATACAGGATAGCAACAATGCCCAAAAAAGACTCATGCCATATTCCGCACCGGTCTTGGCCATTGTGGTAACACTACCCGTTCCAATATTATATCCAATAAGAAAAAGCCCTGGTCCTACAGCACTTAATCCCAAAAGTATTTTTTTTAATAATGATTTATTGCCCATAACCCGCTTTGCAATTTTTAATTTTCAACACTGTGTTTTGTTTATACCTATTTAAATTCTAAAGTTGCTAAAACTAGTCTTTAGCATATACCAATTTACCGGACACATATGTTTTATGAATAACCACCTTATTATTTTCCAACTGAAAGAGAATCAGGTCGGCTTTTTTTCCCTGTTCTATTTCTCCTAGGTCATTCAAGGAGAACATTTTTGCCGGATTGGTACTTGCCATTTGTATGGCATCCTTAATAGTGCATTGTGTAAAATCCATAATCACGCCCACACAGGCACTAATGGGTGACGCCGCACCTGCCAGCACATTTTCCTTGGGCAATTTTACCACGTTGGGGGTTAGCAATAGAGTACGCTCCCCACGGGTATATTCTCCTGGTGGCAAGCCCGCCAGATCTAAGGCATCTGACACCAATATAGTTTTATCCGGTCCTTTCACCTTATAAAAACTACGGACTTCCTCCTTGGTCAAATGAAATCCGTCCGCTATAATACTGGGCGTTATCCTATCATCTGCCAACTGTGGCCAGATCGGGTTATGGTGCCTATTGATCTCGTTGGCACAGCCGTTACCTAGGTGAGTGGCCATTTTTGCCCCAGCATCTATGGCACGCATAATATCCTCTGCGCTACCATTGTGATGTCCAAGTGCCACTGTTATGCCATTGGCCACGCAATTACGGATAAAAGGAATGGCTCCTTCCAGTTCGGGAGCAACGGTTATCAATTTTATCCCGTTGTTTGCTGCCCGTTGCAACTCCTGAAATTCTTCCCAATCCGGATTTTTTATATACTTCTCCAAATGCGCGCCCCTAAATCCAGGTAGGGGTGATATGTATGGGCCTTCCAAATGAAATCCAGGAATTGAACCTCCTATTTCCGGGTCCTTTTGTGCTTGGGCCAGAACAGCAAAGTTCTTTTTCATTCTATTAAAATCGCTCGTAATTATGGTCGGAAAATAGGTAGTTACCCCTGCCTTCCACAAAGCTTTTGTAGCCTTCCTTATTCCCTCGACCGTTAGATCCGGGCCTGAGAAATCGACACCCATAAATCCGTTGATCTGAACATCTATCAAACCTGGAGCCAAATACATTTTGGAAACATCTGCTCCTTTGGCAAGTCGGTTAATCCCCGATATCTTGCCATTTTTTGAAGTAAGGGAGACCAATCCCTCATCGGAATATAAAACGCCCTCTATTCCACTGGCATCTTTGGCCTGTGACAATGCCATATTGCAAAAAAAGAATAGTGCCATAATTGATGTGCCTTTAAATATCATAACAATTTGTTGTTTTTACAGTTAGCTGACCAGAATTAATTCAATCAAAAAAACTAATCATTTAATTTTACGAATCTTTATATTCCTAAACCAGGCATCATCCTTATGGTTCTGCAGAACTATATGACTGGTCTTCTTTTCCAAAAACCCTGGAATATCTACATATTTGCTCCTTTTAAATAAGGAATCCAAACGCTTGGAACCAAATTCATAGGAAACCACTTTTTTACCGTTAAGCCAATGCTCTACATGTGCACCATTGATCAATATCCGGCTCGTATTAAACATCCCGATAGGTCTTACAATTGTATTTTCAGCGGCAATCATATCATAGAGACTCCCAGTGTATTGAGAAGGTTTAAGATTTCCTGCATAAAGGGAATCGGAATCATCCAATAACTGGTATTCAAATCCTAGAGCGGAATATTCCGAGCCGTATTTTTGCGAAATTTCTTCGGATACATTATACTTTAGCCCTGTATTGCCCGCCTTTAATATTTTCCATTCAAAATACAGTTCATAATTATCAAAAGTATCCGCGGTCATTAGATCGCCACCCTCCATGGGTTGACCATCTGGCATGGATGGTACCTCTCCACTATTCAGTTTTCTGATGGTTCCATCCTCAATTTTCCACAGTTCGGTCTGAACATCTTTTCTACCCAAACCTCGCCAACCCTTAAATGACACTCCATCAAAAAGCAGCTCCCAACCTTGTTGCTTCTCCAAATCGGTGAGGCTATTATTAACTTCAATGGTCGTCTCCAACTTTTTTGCTTTCTTTACCTCCTTGTCCTTGCAGCCAAGAAATAATAAAACAACCAATAAGTGGACAGCCCAAAACAATGAATTTGGATTCTTATAATGCTTCATAATCATGAAACAACAGATTCCCAAGTACCAGTAATTATAGATTTTTGAAGCGCTTCCAGAACGGCAATCCCATGGATAATACTCTCGTGGGTGCGGGGTTCCTTGCCAGTACTGAACATGGTTACCATATCCACATAATTTTTATCCGGACCTTTCGTCTCCACGCTGGACTTTAACTCCACCACTCCTTCTTCCGTTTCAACAAAGGTCTGCCACCCGTACTTTTTAGTAGTAATTACCAAGGTAGCCATCCTGCCGTTTTCAAACACAAGGCTTGCACTACTGTTCAAGTTTTCCTTTTCATTTTTGTTGAACCTAGCGGAAATAATTTTTTCATCAAAAAGATAAATAAGGGGTTCTACCATATGCACGCCATAAAAGAAAAAGCCTCCATAAATAGAATTGATGTCAGCCTTGCCATAACAGGTAACTTGATTAATTTCCTTCATTTCCGCCAATTGCTTCTTCATATCCACTGTGGCATTACTGTGGGCAATGGAACTGTAAGAAGTAACGGGAGTACCGACCTCTTTTGCCATTTCCAAAAATATTTTAGCAGCCTGGCTACTATAGCAAAAAGGTTTATCAATAAAGGTGGGTATCCCGGCTTGTACAAAAGGTAGTGCCGCATCTAGGTGAAGATCCCCATGCCTATGATCCACGATCAATGCATCGATCTTGCCCATCATTTCCGATGGTTCTTTTACAATAACGGGAATGCCTCCTTCATCCTTGGCCAATTGGGCAAACTCTTCCTTTTCGCCCCATACAAATTTTACCTCCCATCCCGGAAACTGCTTATCTATATTGAACATTTTCCCAAAACCTCTGGTATGGGAATTTTCAGCACCAATTATTCCAATAATCTTTGTTTTCATACCCTGATTTTTACCCGATTTTAATTGAGAAAACACTGTTGACGGTAAGGACAGTGCCAATGTTGAAAAAGCAGCTCCTTTGCCCAGCTTTTCCAAAAACGATCTTCTATTTGCCATATTTTTTATATTATAATTTCATTTCCCATCCTTTTTCATAAGAACGGCTCCATAATTTTTGAGCATCATTATCCGCCAGGATATGCCCATTCTGAGAATCTATATTCAAAGACCTGCCTGTACGTTGGGCAATATTCCCTAGCTGCACCAACAAGGTGCTTTTATGTCCAGAATCAATATCAGCATTTAGACTAGCTCCATTAAGAATGGCATCGAACATATTTTGTATGTGCAGGGCGTCCAAAAGTTCCGCCGGATTGGAGTTATTTCTGGGGTCAATTTCTTGGGTGTTTTTCACTTCCTTCACCAGTTTGCCCTCCAAATCAAAAATGGTATAGCTATTCCCGCCAGGAATAAGCATACTGCCGTTTTCACCATAAAACATTACACCTACAGCGCTTCCCTCAATGGGTTTTCCGTTACAGCTCCTACCTTCCCAGGACATGGACATACCGTCCGCAAAATCCAAATTAATGACTTGGGTATCCGGCGTCTCCCAATCGTCCTGATATCTATACCTACCACCGTTTGAACTTACCCTAACCGGATAGTCGACCTGCATGCCCCATCGCAGTAGATCGATCATATGGGTGCCATTATTAAGGGCTTCCCCAGTACCCCAATGCCACAACCAATGCCAATTATAGTGCACAATATTATCCTTATAATTTTTTCTAGGTGCCGGACCCTGCCATAGATCCCAATCCAGCCATTGTGGGACCTCAACTTCTTTACCAACCCCAATGGATTGGCGGTTATTGGTATACCACCCTTTTCCAAAATACACCCTTCCAATGGCACCGGACTTTAAAGCATTTATACCTTCAACAACATTGGGCCAGGAACGACGCTGGTTTCCCATCTGTATGACCTGACCGTATTTTTTTGCAGCCTGGACCAAAATTTCACCCTCATTGGGGTTATGGCTACAGGGTTTTTCCACGTACACGTGTTTTCCTGCTTCCATAGCGAGTAACGATGCTGGAGCATGCCAATGATCTGGCGCGGCAATCACCATGGCATCCACATCCTTACTTTCCAACGACTTGCGAAAATCTGTAAAAGACTTTGGTACCCTGCCTTGGCGCTCTTTAAGTGCGGAAAGACAATTCATTATAGCCCTGCTATCCACATCACAAACATGGATTACCTCACTGTTCTTTTGACTTGCAAAATTTTGGGCCAAGGCCTTCCCCCTACTATTAACGCCCATCATAGATACATTAATTCGGTCGTTGGCGCCAAGAATTCGCGCATAGCTTTTTGCGCTAAATTGTGGTAGCATACCTGTGGCCGCAATTAGGGCCGAACTTGCAGCCGTTTTTTTTATAAAACTTCTTCTAGAGTTTGAATTTGATTCCATGCTATCCAAGTTTGATAATTAATTATATTGTTTATCTCCTATTTTCTTGAAAAAGGCTAATACAGGTTGGAGAATTCCAGCCCTAACTTGTTGATCTCCTCCTCGGAGACTTCCCCCGAACATATTAGGGTACGGAAAGCGAAACGAACCGAATCTCCCTTTTTTAAGCTCAAGTTCATCGTTTCCTTACCGTCTGAAAATACATTCTGCCCCAGTGGATTTACTGCGAACAGTCCGTAGCCTCTAGCGTGCCAATAGGCGGGATAACCCGGGTTCTTTTTATGATCAAGAATTACTACGGCAACTTTTTCGTCTTTATATTTTCCAAAAAGTTTCATCCATTTGGCACGGGTACCCCACACATCCTCACCGGTAAACCCTTCACTGCTCAGATAATCCCCGGAAACCAAATCGTTGTTAATTACTTTGATCGTTTCAGGATTTCCATGTGCATCTGTTAGCGTTAGTGGATCATCCGAGGATAATTCCAGTTCACGGCTTACCCTAATAGCAAACATTCCTTCTTTGGTATCCTTGAACAGAATATCCTCTTGGGCCGTTAAAGTACTTATCCAATCAATGATTCTGATCTTGCCCTTATCCATAAAATGGAATTCAATATCTTCAGTAATTTGAGTGCGGCCCCCAGCTTCCCATTTAGTTTTGACACGAATGGTCCCTTGTGCATCATCGGCCTTGGCCTCAACTACTTCTTGGTGCCTTATTATCCCACTAAAAGCTTTTCTGTCCTCTGGCGTTGCCTCCGAGTGTCCCCAATAGTCAATACCATTTACATCCCCATAATTCATCCACATTCCTATATGATGAGGATGATCCGCACGCTCGCCGGCAACTGTCCTTAATGGATATTTACGCGTAATCTCGGTACCTTCAGAAGTTACTATGGGCCACAAACATGGCTTCATAATATTATCCGGATAAATGTAGGAAGTAAATAAGTCATCCCCGAAGTAGACATCCACTCTTTGGTCCCTTACTTTATTTTCTATCCTAATAACCGGATTTGCAGCTTCTTGTTCGGTTTCTACCTTATTCTTTTTCGATTTACCATCACCACAAGAACTAAGCACTAGGAGCAAAAGAACGTACAACGGTAAACTAAATTTAATTCTTTTTATCATTATTATGCTTATTGAAAATTAATATAATAGTCCACGTTTTCCTTGATAATTATATCCAATGGTACAAACTGCACCGCTGCGGGCGATTTTTTATAAACAAAAAAATCGAACAATGTCTTTATGGCTGTTACACCTTGAAAAACCGGTTTTTGCGAAATAATATAATCAATATTTCCATTTTTTAGCTCTGTCACGTTTCCTGGAACAATATCAAACCCCACCACCTTTATGTCCAGTTCGTGCAATGCGTGATACTTAGAAATTAGATGGGCCCTGGAATTACTGACAAACACCCCTTTGGTTCCTGGATTTTTAATATAGTATTTGGTCAGTTCCCTCCTCACCTCAGCTTCTAGGGTAGAGGGAATGGTTATGGAACTAATTTTCCTATTTGCCAATGTTCCGTTGTTCCTAAAGAATTCCTTAAATCCATTTTCCACAATACCAGTGTGGGAACTATTCTCGAGACCTTTTACCAGGTTTATAACAAGAATATCATCTGATGGCCCCAAAAGCGAATTCAATAATTTAGCGGCTATATATCCACTGCCTTTTAAGTCAGGCCCAATATAACTGAGGTTTTTACTTTTCGGAATGTTGGCATCGATAAAGACATAAGGTATATCCCTTTCTTCCAACTTTTTAATGAACCACAAACTTTCATTTTCAAAAAGGGGAGCCAATACCACTCCATTTGGATTCTTGCCCAGGATAACATTGGCCTTATTAATAAAACTGGATTCGTCAAACAAACTGTACTCATAAGCATCTAGCTCCAATCCAAAATCCCTATGCACCTCCATGGCCTGGTCCACGCCTATTCTTGGTAACGCCCAATAACTTTGGGAAGTGGTTGCTTCCGGAAACAGGGTACAAATTGTGAACTGATTTCCTAAAGCCAAGGTCCTGGCCAATAGATTGGGATTAAAGTTCAACTTCTCAATGGCCTCTTCCACCTTTTTTCTTTTGGCGATAGAGACTTTGCCCCTATTGTGCAAAACCCTATCAATGGTTCCAATGGAAACATTGGCATAGTCCGCCAAATCTTGAATAGTGGTTTTTTTATTTTTTACCATTAAAAATTATCCTTTACAAATACATGATAATTAACAATTTATAAAAGTGTGTAGGTACACAAATATAAAAATTATAAGGATATTTCAGCTATTTAGCATACAAATTACCGTAAATTCTAAAATAATTTAATAAAAGTGTGTAAGCACACACTTTTGGAGAACTAGACACACGTTGATTCCCGCCTACTTTAAAGTGACCTCCTAATGGCGATAAACAAGAAAATAAATATGGAGTATATACTAAAAAAGGGAATTATATAATCTACCCATCCCAAAACAAGCATAGCACTTATGGCCAAAAGTTGAAACCCCAGTCCAAAGGTAGAAACTGCAGTCATTAGCCAATTAGGAAGACTTCTGCCGTTAGCGGCCTCAGCATCCAGCTTATAAATGATGCGGTCAAAACTCCCATAAAGCATTTTATACCACCAAAAAAGGATGTTCACATTTCGTTGATGCTCCCCCACCATTGCCACAGGAGTTCCAGATTCAAAGATTCGACTAGTAACATCTCCCTGAAACTTATTTCGCAAGATTACATAATAGTAATTATACAGCGTCCCCTGTAACTGCAGGCCTAAAAAAGCCAGAAGCGTTAAACCAAAATCAGTATTGGTAATTCGCCAGAGTACCAAAAATATGAGGATATTCAAAACAATATCGGATAAGGAATCAAAATAACGGCCAGTGTAAGAGGGTGTATCCTTAATCCGTGCCAACTCGCCATCAGCAGCATCCAAAATAGATTTTAAAATAAAAAACAAGGCGGCGTACCAATTATAACCATGGTACATAAACACCACGGCTATAACACCAGATATAAGGAATCCTAAAGTAACATGGATAGGTGTAACGGATGTTGTCTTAAGGGCGTTCGCAATAAGCCTAGCAATTGGCCTCCCATAATCAGAAAGATCTAAAAATTTATGGTCCTCCGGTAATTTAGACATTTTTAGCTTTTTTTATGGAGCATTTTTAATGGCTTAGCTACCTAAAACTTTAAAACAGCACACTATTTTATTGTTGTTAAATATACGATTAAATAAGAAGGGAAATATTTACCCCATAAAAAACAATCGGATTTCCATCCCTCTTCCCATCCAAAAAAACTAGTGGTTTAAGGATACAATTGGCACTGAATTCATAGGATCCAAAAATTTATTTACCCTTCCAAAATTTCCAATTGCCTAATAATATCATTTTCTGAAATGGGAAAAGGAATTCCGTCCTCAAGGGCCCTAAAAACATCTTCAAATAAATTAATATAGGATGATTTAGCAGATTCAATTTTTTCAATATGTTTATCGCCGTTGGCAGCAAACGTGGTTAGCACGCCAAATTTATCGGATTCCTCGATTCCAAATAAAGGATCACCAGGACCTATCCCTGCCAACAATTGCTGCTCCTGAATATCCGTGCGCGATTTAACAAAGGTCCCCTTACTGCCATTAAGTACAAATGAGGCTTGAGGTTGGACCACCAACATGCTCATGGTTATAAACACCTGAACACCCTTGGGATATAACAAATGTATATGCGCATAGTCGTCCACCTGGGTTTTGGGCCTAAATTGTCCCATGTGTTTGCTCCATTCCAAGGGATATCCCAAAAGTGCTATTGTTGCATCCAATAAATGGGGGCCAAGATCGTACAGGAGGCCGCTACCGGGCAGCGGGGTTTCCTTTGCTATTTTAGGACCTATATGATGGCGGTACCGATCATAACGCATATGGACCTCTACCAAAGATCCAAGCTTACCGGAATCCAAGACACTTTTAACGGATAGAAAATCACTATCATACCGTCTATTCTGATACGGAAGAATACAACGGCCCACCTTTTTTGCCTCAGCAAAAAGTTCTTTGGCCTCCTTGCTGGTAACACAAAATGGCTTTTCTACCAAAACGTGCTTTTTTGCTTTGAGCGCCTTAAGCGCAAATTCGAAATGCGTAAAATTAGGCGTGTTTACCACCACCAATTCAATATCCCCATCAGCTATAAGCTGGTCAACGGTATCGTAACTTATAAGGTTGGGATAAATCTTTTGAGCCAATTTATTATTTCGCTCAACAACTGCCGTTAACTGGAATCCCGGATGCTCGTTTAAAAATGGGGCATGAAATAATGTGCCCGACATTCCAAAAGAAAGAATACCAGTTTTTATTGTTCTTTTCGCCATAATCAAGATGCTTTAATAAATCATGTATTTTTCTTAAACTGTGAGCTTCTTAATTACTGGGATTACAAGCAGCTACTCCAAACTGGCCAAACTTTTCTCCAAGGTATCTATTTTGGCAAGGGCATCGGCTTCTTTTTGTCGCTCCAAGGCAATAACCTGTTCTGGAGCATTGCTCACAAAACGTTCATTGGAAAGTTTCTTTCTTACCGAAACCAAAAATCCCTTTGTATATTCCAATTCCTCTTCCAATTTTTTTATTTCCGCTTCTACATCAATGGCGCCGATCATGGGAACAAAATATTCGTTGGATTTCACCCTAAACGTCAAGGCTCCATCCACGGTACTTTCCACATAGTCAATAGCAGATAAATTGGTTAATTTGGCAATAACCACATCCCAATCCTTGGATACGCCCCCATCATTCAATACAGCCAATTGAAGTTCATCCTTCATTGGAATATTCTTTTCCTTTCGAATGGTTCGGACTCCTGCAATGACCTCGGAGGCAAAATTAAAACCTTCAATTAGCTCCTCGTCAACCACCTGTACCGTTGGCCATTTGGCAATGACCAAAGCCTGCTCCGGAGTTCTTTCCGCAATGTGCTGCCAAACTTCCTCGGTTAGGAATGGCATGAATGGATGCAATAATTTTAAGTTTTCCTCAAAAATGTGGATTACCGCGTCAAACGTAATTCTATCTATAGGCTGTTGGTAGGCCGGTTTAATAATCTCCAATAACCAAGAGCTATAATCGTCCCACACCAATTTATAAATGGCCATTAACGCATCTGAGATACGGTACTTGCTAAAATGATCTTCAATCTCAGCCAGGGTTTTGTTGAATTTTGCGTTATACCACTCTATTCCCAACTTGGAAGCTTCGGGTTGTGGCAAATCTGCTACCTCCCATCCTTTAACCAACCGAAATCCGTTCCAGATTTTATTGGCAAAGTTTTTTCCCTGTTGGCACAAGGCCTCATCGAACATTAAATCATTTCCTGCAGCCGAACTTAACAATAGTCCTACACGCACTCCATCTGCACCATAATCCGCAATTAATTTAAGTGCATCAGGTGAATTGCCGAGCGACTTTGACATTTTACGTCTTTGTTTGTCCCGAACCAATCCGGTTAGATAAACATTTTCGAATGGTTTTTCCTGACGATATTCATAGCCGGAAATAATCATTCTAGCCACCCAAAAGAAAAGGATATCCGGGCCGGTCACCAAATCATTGGTAGGATAGTAATATTCTATTTCCTCATTATTGGGTTCCAATATCCCGTTAAAAACACTTATTGGCCAGATCCAAGAAGAAAACCAGGTATCCAAGGCATCAACATCCTGATTTAGACCTTCCAGGGTCAAGTCCGAATTCCCAGACTTTTTCTTAGCCAATTCCAAAGCTGCTTCCTTGGTCTCAGCAACCACAAAATCGTCCTGTCCATCGCCAAAATAATAAGCTGGAATTTGTTGTCCCCACCATAATTGCCTGGAAATATTCCAGTCACGGATGTTTTCCATCCAATGGCGATAGGTATTTTCAAATTTTTTGGGAAACAACTTAATATCATCGTCTTCCAAAACTGCCTTTATTGCCGGTTTGGCCAGTTGTTCCATACTTAAAAACCACTGGTCGGACAGCCTTGGCTCTATGACCGCTTTGGTTCTTTCTGAGGTCCCAATTTTATTAAGATGCTGTTCGGTCTTTACCAGAAAGCCCTTTTCTTCCAATTCTTTGGAAATGGCCTTCCTGACCACAAAACGGTCCTGACCTTCATAATGCAGCCCAAAACTATTTAAACTGGCATCCTCATTAAAGATATCTATGGTTGCCAGGTTATGTTTCTCCCCAAGCGCCTTATCATTTACATCATGTGCCGGCGTAACCTTAAGACAACCAGTTCCAAATTCAATGTCCACATATTCGTCCTCAATTATAGGGATTACCCTATTGGATATGGGAACAATGGCATTTTTACCCCTTAAATGGGCATAACGTTCATCCGTGGGATTAATACAGATCGCAGTATCCCCTAAAATAGTCTCCGGCCTGGTAGTAGCAATGGTCACTGTTTCATCGGAACCTTCTATTTTATAGGCCAAATAATACAACAGACCCTGTCTTTCCTCGTAAATCACCTCTTCATCGGACAAGGTGGTTTTTGCCTCTGGATCCCAATTTACCATACGGTACCCCCTATATATCAACCCTTTATTGAATAAATCCACAAAGACTTTGATAACGGAAGCGGACATGTTGTCATCCATGGTAAACTTGG
>TARA_R110000868_G_scaffold52742_5_pt1 | contig 29025 bp, 21 predicted proteins | sample TARA_R110000868 | Tara Oceans TARA_R110000868 (sample SAMEA4397489) | marine metagenome | biome: Polar Biome; feature: [SRF] surface water layer (ENVO:00010504); material: water (ENVO:00002006), including particulate matter (ENVO:01000060) such as... | depth 5 m | reverse complement strand
GCCGCCGTGAAAGGGCAGTGTCCTAGGCCTCTAGACGATGGGGACGTCTCTGAAGTGGTGCGTATCATACTTACCTTATTTTTTAATGCAAGCCCCTATCAGAAAACAATTGGGTAGAGGATTGCTGCCATTATCACGAAATGCTCTCCCGGTAAAAAGCTTTCCAATTATTTTCCAAACATCGGACTAACTCTACCAAGCTCCAACCCATCCCTATATTATGGTAACATTTTATTTTTAACACAGTGAACCAGATGGAAACTGCCAGCCCGCTTCAGCCAGAAACTATTCTGTATGTCAGCTTTTCGAAAAGAGGTCAATACTACGCCAATGACGCTTCAGCTCGATATCGTTGTATCTACCAAGCAATGAAAAATTCCGCTGCCGGCATTCAGAGCGATATTATTCATATTTCAGAAATCAAAAAACTGGACTTAACTAACTATTCTAGAATCATATTTCATCGTCCTAGAATATCAATAAAATTAAGAGCATTAATAAAAAAAATTCATAAACAAAATATTATTGCAGAAGCTGATTTTGATGATTTATTATTCCGACCAGATCTTGCTTATTCTTCGCCAACGGTCCTCAGCAACAAAGAAAGTCTTACATCAGCAAAAAAAAACGCCCAGCGCTCTAAAGCTGCTCTGTTATTATTTGGCCACTGTCACATGTCTACCACCGAGCTTATCAATGCAGCAAAAGACATTCACCCTCAGTGCCGCTATACTTTCACGCCAAATCAAATACCATCTTTTGAAAAACCAGTTCAAAATCATTCGATTAAAAAAAGATTTAACAACAAAACCATTCGATACTTTCCAGGAACAGCTCACCATGCCAGCAATCTTAAAATAATTGAATCAACTTTAGCAAAGTGGCTCAAAAAAAATACAGATGCAAAATTGCACATCATTGGGGATATTGAAATTTCTTCAGTACTAAACAACCTAGAACAAGTTCTGCTTAGTAACAGCCTACCTTATACGGAGCTCAATCAGTATATTGATAGCAGTTGGGTAACCATTGCCCCGTTGCTGAACAATCCTTTCAATACCTGCAAGAGCGCCCTGAAATTCTGGGAAAGCGCAGCCCTCGGAGTACCTGTCATAGCTTCCCCAAATCCAGATTTCGAAAGGTACCACTGTGACGGCTTGGAGCTATTCAGCAATCAAGACGAATTTGAGTTGGCTCTAAATATTCTCAGTGATGAACAGAAATACTACAAAGCGTCTCTAAGCGCGTTACAGGCTGCCGAAAATGCTTACTTCACTTGTCCCATCAACGCAATAAAAAAGATTACTAACAACACATCAATCAGCAGCCTAAACAAATTGGAAACCAGGCCAGAAACACATCACCGCTATAAAAAGCAATACCAAAAATTCAAGAAACTTATTCGATCACCAAAACAGTTTTTCAAAGACTCGATACTGAACACATTCAGAAACTAAATAAGAATGAGACCAAATCTACCGCATGTAAACTAAAGAAGCACTCAGGTAACCAGTCGACTCAATACGATCTCAACGGCCTTTTTCCAGTCAGACTGAACAATACCCAAACTCCAAAGACTACTACAATCCAAGACAGAAAATGCAGGGCGCGGCGCAGCTGTAGGGTATTCGTCCGTAGACAATTGTTTTAGCAAAGGTGGCTTAGTAATTATCCCCTGAGCTACAGCCTGCCTATGAATTTCCCTTGCAAACGACCACCAACTAACAGCAACATCCCCAGAGAAATGATGAACACCTGACGGAAAAGAGTCTGCCTTCCCAATAGCTACAATAGCCTTGGCGAGATCTCCAGCATAAGTTGGACAACCAACCTGATCCCCAACCACTCCGAACTCATCTCGAGTCTCAGCAAGCCGAAGCATTGTTTTAAGAAAGTTGTTTCCATATTCACTGAACACCCATGCCGTCCGAATGACACACCCTAACCCTCCAAGATTTACAACACTTTGCTCCCCTGCCAACTTCGTTGAGCCATAAACCGTGTTTGGTGCCGCCGTATCATATGGCTGATAGGCAGTTGTTGATGTGCCATCAAAAACATAATCCGTTGAAATATGTATTAATCGGGCGTTAATATTCTTACAGGCATTAGCAAGATAACTCACTCCCAAAGCATTTACCTTAAAAGCGGATATCGTATCAGATTCTGCCTTATCAACTTCAGTATAAGCAGCTGCATTTAAAACAATATCAGGAGCAGTACAAGTTATCAGATCACTTACGGCTATCTCATTCGTAATATCCAGTTCAGAAGAAGAAAAAGTGACAATATCATGTTCAAGAACTAAATTTTCTAATGCCAAAGCATCTTGCAAACAACGCCCAAGCTGTCCATTAGCCCCTGTAATCAACCATTTCATACTGTCGTCCCTATTTTCAATTCACGAAGACACCCCGCATTTAAATCCTTCTCTGACAATTTTAATTGATGTTCCTCTAGCCGATCTAGAGGCCATTCAATTCCCACATCTGGATCATTCCAGATCAGGCTACCTTCATCAGAAGGATCATAGTAATCCGTACACTTGTATTCAAAATCAGCAACATTTGAAAGGACTAAAAAGCCATGTGCCATTCCTGGTGGCACCCAGAACTGGCGTTTGTTTTCTTCACTGAGAATTACGCCCTCCCACTTCCCGAATGTTAGAGAATCTGGGCGAATATCGACAACAACATCAAAGACCTCCCCCTTGACCACACGCACCAATTTTCCTTGTGGCTTTTTTTTCTGAAAATGCAACCCTCTGAGTACCCCCCGGGCTGAGCGAGAATGGTTATCCTGGACAAACTCTAGAGATATGTCAGCCATATCCCTGTACCGATCCGTCTGAAAAGTTTCCAGAAAGAAACCACGTTCATCTCCGAATATCTTTGGCTCAATGATCTTTACGCCATCAATAGATGTCTGAATTACATTCATTTAGGTATACCCATTTAAAAGTTTTTCTAAATATTGCCCATATCCTGTTTTAGTGAGTGCTCTTGCACACATAGCCAGCTGCGAGTCAGTAATCCAACCATTGGCGTACGCAATTTCTTCGAGGCAAGCAATTTTTAATCCCTGACGCTGTTCAATAGTATGAACAAACATACCGGCCTCAATAAGAGAGTCATGAGTCCCTGTGTCCAGCCAAGCAAACCCTCGCCCAAGAACTTCGACGTTCAAATTGCCTTCAGAAAGATATTTATTATTGATATCAGTAATTTCCAACTCACCTCGCGGCGAGAACTTGACATTCTTGGCAATATCGACGATATCGTTATCGTAAAAATACAATCCTGTTACTGCATAATTTGATTTTGGTTTTGCAGGCTTTTCCTCAATACTGAGCGCTTTTCCCGAGATATCGAATTCAACTACACCAAACCGTTCAGGATCACTAACATGATACCCAAATACAGTAGCACCAGTTGTTCGGGAAGCAGCATTTTTTAGGTTTTCAGAAAAGTGTTGCCCATAGAAAATATTATCGCCTAGCACCAGTGCTGCAGGACTATCAGAAAGAAAGCCCTCACCAATAAGAAAAGCTTGAGCCAATCCATCAGGCGAAGGCTGCACGGCATACGACAATGCCACTCCAAACCGCGAACCATCACCAAGCAAGCGCTCAAAAGCAGGCAAATCCTCTGGTGTAGATATAATCAAAACCTCCCTAATACCCGCCAACATAAGAACGGACAATGGGTAATAAATCATGGGCTTATCATAAATAGGCAATAATTGCTTAGAGACACCAAGAGTAATTGGATGAAGTCGCGAACCAGACCCACCTGCCAATATTATTCCTTTATACTTCATACGCCACCCCTATCCGATACGTTCCAATCGATAATTACCTGATAACACACCTTCCCACCATGATCTATTAGAAAGATACCACTCAACTGTTTTTCTAATCCCTGAGTCAAAACTCTCTTCCGGCTTCCACCCAAGTTCAGCCTGAATTTTGGAAGAATCTATTGCATATCGTAAATCATGCCCAGGGCGATCCACAACAAATGAAATCAAATCATGATATTTATTCACGCCTTTTGGCTTATCGGGAGCAAGTTCCTCCAAAATATCGCAAATAGTTTCTACCACGGAGAGGTTTTTCTTTTCATTATTCCCACCGATATTGTATGTTTCTCCAACAGTTCCTTCAGTTACAACCTTAACAAGAGCCCGAGCATGATCATCAACATACAACCAATCTCGAATTTGATCACCTTTTCCATAAACAGGAAGGTTCTTTCCAGATAGGGCATTCAAAATCACATGAGGAATAAGCTTCTCCGGAAAATGATATGGGCCATAATTATTGGAACAATTAGTGATTAATACCGGCAAGCCATAAGTACGCCACCAAGCCCGGACAAGATGATCAGAAGATGCTTTACTAGCAGAGTAAGGGGAGCTAGGGTTATAGGACGTCATCTCAGTAAACAGGTCATCGGTACCATTTAAATCACCATACACTTCATCTGTAGAAATATGATGAAAACGAAAGTTTTCTGGCTTTCCTCTCTGCACCCAGTATTCACGGGAAGCCTCTAGTAAATTGAAAGTCCCTACGATGTTTGTTTGGATAAAATCAGATGGCCCATGAATAGAGCGATCAACATGGCTCTCCGCCGCCAAATGCATAACCACATCTGGCTTATGCTGGTCAAACACCCTTCTCAATTCTTTTATATTACAAATATCAACTTTCTCGAAAACATAAAAATCCGAAGAAGAGACACTTTCTATAGAACAAAGATTCCCTGCATATGTTAACTTATCAACATTAACAACAGTGTGCGATGTTTCACTCATCAAATATCTAACGACAGCGCTTCCAATAAATCCAGCACCACCAGTAATCAAAAATTTCATTTAACTTCCCCCCAACAAATCACTCAGCATACACCAATCGTAAGCACCAAAGAATCAACATCTGTTTTCACTCCCATATCCACACCACACTGATGCCTTCTTCATGAGCACCTCCGATGTTTACCGACTGCGGAGGGCAATAACTTTTTCAGAACGGCTTCCGACGTTCAATGGCCTATTTAGCTATGCTATTTTCCTGACCACCCGCACCCTATCAGATACTAATCTTCGCCGAACCAAGGCCACGATTCAAAGCCTCAAGATATTGGCGCCCATGTATCTGACTTGGCTCAAGCATTGCTCCTTCAGCCCATTCATTCCAAGCATTCACGAAAATAATTGCCTCAGGAACCAAACCACTCTCACATCTAGCGATTGCTACTTTTCCCATTTGTGATACCCAATCCTCAAACAACTCAGGAGTGCTTCCGACAAGGATGTGGGCCTCATTAGGCCGACGAGCTGAATTATCCCAATCCGGAGTGGCGCCAAGGTACATATTAGATAACCATTGATCAGGTCGTAAAGCCGCTGCCTTAACGTGTTCGTAACTCTCGAAATAATCCCCTCTCTCAGCCTCGTATGGAGCGACATCATGTGCATCCATCAACGTCCTTGAACCATGCGGCCGAGGGATGCGATGAGGTGGAAATTGTACTGTGAAATCGATGAACGAATCGAACTCTGACTTATAGTCAGCGTTATAAACAGTACCTATGGTAATGTTTTCCCCAATCCGGTTCTCAACCCGTTTACGTAGAGCATTAACGAATTCTTTAGCCGCAGGCAGCTGACTGATCTGATAAATTATAAATGCAGGTTTACTACCAATACGCACATATCGATGGTCACTCATTGCCTTAACCAAGTCATCAACCAGACCATTCAGAGCATTATCGTCGTAAACCTGCTCTACCAGAACAGAATCACTACGACCATCCCAAGCTTTAGTCCAGGACTCATTAGCCCAGCAGTACAAGAAATCAATAGCGATATCGGGATTTTCAAGAAATATATCCAAGGGGCGATGAAGTGCCCGTTGCGAACCGAATCTATAATAGTAAAAACAAAAAGCATTAACGCCGTGCGACTTTGCAATACGAGCCTGATCTTTCATCACGTCTGGAGCACGTAAATCATAAAAGCCCAGTTCGCCAGGCATTTTAGGCTGAAAATGTCCATTAAACAGAGGTTTGGCTTTTACCACGTTAAACCACTCCGTAAATCCCGCCCCCCATAACTCATCATTCAAAGCTGTTGGATGAAACTGCGGGAGATAAAATGCAAAAGTTCTCAAATTCACAGAACATTCCTCTTTAAAAATTCTTTAATAATTTTTTCAGCCCTAGCATCAAAAGAATGCTGTTTCAGAATATCTATACTCATGGCCTTTCTTACCTCTGGAGAAGGAACCCAATCATTGGCGGTGGCCATTATCTCTTTCAGTTCTAACTCGTTGTCACAAATTTTAACGTGATTGCCAAAAATATCAGAAATCCCTTCCACCCGGTCACTGACGACAACACCACCAGATGCAACAACATCAAATATACGATTAGATATAATTCCAAATCTTGCCATGGTACTCCAATGATCGTTGAGTACTGCAAGCGCAGACTGATAATAACCACTAAGATAGTCGTTATCGAGATAATTGGCTTTAATATAGCTTAATGGAATATAAGCATCCCAGCCATCACCATAAACATCCAAGTCATCTCTATACTTGACTGCCTCCATCACAACACGGCGATATTGATTTCGAGAGTTACCCACGAATAGAAAACGCTCTGTTCTTTGCGACTCGGCCTTGTCTGACCAAAAGAACTTTTGTCTATCGGTAGCCTGAAGTAGCACAGGACTATCAATATCAAAACGCTCATACATCAACTTTGATACACCAGCAGAGGATGAAAAGACGATATCCGCATCTTTGACTTCAGTCAGAGTTACTTTCTCTGGATGGCTAATAATCCAAATAATATTAGCCGCATTATTAGACAGACAGCAATCTACGATTCCGCGAATATGAATCACTAGGTCGATACCGGGCGTACTGTCTGACCAGTAATTGCGCAGACACAGCTCTACTCTATGACCCAACGCAATCAGAGAATTGGAAAGAGATTTTCCAAAGTGGTAATCCCCCCAGTTCAATTTGGTCTCGTCGTCAGGCGCAGGGCAGTTGATCCGGATATTCAAGCCTCGCTCTCCGTAACTCAACTGCGGTAATATACGAATACCAACCCCGGACTTAGCCACCCCACTCTCATCAGCAGACACAGTAGCCTGAGATTGACCGGCCCTACACGAAGAATCCCTCGCCGCTTCAATTTTCCAATTCACCGGCAATCGTAGCGATGTAGTCAGCGCTGTTTTTTCCTTTTGACGCGCTCTCGTGGATCCATGCAAAAAAACAGAACGAGATGCGTACAAACTATGATCAAAGCTGAGCTGAAGTGACTGCTTGTCATTTAGCATGGCATCAAGACAGAGCTTTGCCATCGCCATATTCAGAGAATATTCAAAATCAAACCCGCCAAGTGATTCAAAGAAGTTTTTCTGAATCAGCAGAGGACCGTCGGACGCACCAACACCATGGACAACCACACCGCTCTCTTGTGGCAGTTTTTGCCCTTTCATAAAGTCCACAAGGCTTCCACCCTCTGGCGCAACAGTGAACAACGAGCCTGAAACACGCTTCAGCTCATCAACCACAACAGGGAGCGTGATGTTCGCAGATGATTGACGACCCAACCCAACCAAGTGATCAACCGTAGAACTCTTGTATTCAACATGTCCATGCCAAAACAGGAACTGCTGTCCAACTGCAATGGATGCCCCAAGGTTATATGCAGGGTAATCTAGGAAGGTTCTTGGCAAGTGGATAACCCGCAGACGATTAAGACGCTTACTAAGCGCCACCATTAATCCAGTGGCCTCAATAGACAGTCCATTTGCAATAACAATTAGCTCGTGCGCACCATTTTCTAGATGATAAAGAGCACTCCAGAGATTGGCAAACCGCTCCCGAGCGTCATCATCGTTCAACGACCAGATGATGGAATACGGTATCGATTGATCGGGCGTCGTACCCGTAATGTTTTTAATCATCTGACGAGAAGCTAGGCGATAGTAGTCACCGACAAAAGCATTCGTTGTAATTCGCTCAAGTTTGCCATCATCATCCAGGTAGTTACACCCCACTACTGGAACATAAAAAGAACCACCAAACTGCAACGCTGACCGCCGGATGAAATCCCAGTCAACACAGCGCTTGAGACTTTCATCAAATTTGAATCCGGCCACAAGCACATCTCGATGGTGAACCAAGATGTTCATATCGATATAGTTTTCTCGATCCATCGCGTCTTTATTGTAAACATCCCCACGATAGCGAATCGTGCCAGATGGAGTAAACACACGTAGACCCGAGTGGGAAAGTTTTGCACCAGTCGAAAGCATACTCCCAACCATGCAAGTCAGATAACCTGGCTCCCAAGTGTTATCACTGTCTAGATAAGCAATGTATTCACCACTGGCATGAGATAGCCCGACATTTCGAGCAGAAGAAACGCCAGTAGGAGGAATTCTGACAACTTTTATCTTATCTGAGTTAAATGCCTCACATACAGACGCCGTGCCATCCGTTGAACCATCATCCACAATGACTATTTCAAAATTATTGTAGGACTGCTGTAGGATGGATTCTATCGCCCGTCCGATAACCGTTTCCCTATTGCGACACGGCATGATAATGGAGACCAACGGGGCCTTTCCTGCCAGCTGGACAACCTGTTGAGCCTTATCAAAAATAGCTTCAAATTTAGAAATGTCAAAGCTTTCGTACATTCTCCGAATGTCTTCTCGAAGCATCAGATTGTGGCTATCCTCCTCAGTCCAGGTTTCGATGCTCTCTTCAAAGGCATTGATATATTGATGCACTTCACCAAGCGTAGCTTTAGCATCAAGACCTAAGACGGAAACCCCCGGAGCAAGTTTCTGCGTAGAGGAATCACTCGCATAGAGCAGCTCTCGTACTGATCTCGGCAACACTCGTTCATCGACATCAATCAAAGGGTGAGGTGAAACAGCCTCAATCAGATTATTACAAGCTACATCCCTCAAAGCACCAAGCCCTGCAGGGGCATTTCGCTGAAACCAAAGCGAATCAAATTTTCTAGACGGCCGTCTGTGCCCCTCAACTCTATGACGCGCCACAAAATGTCGTATTGGGCTTTTGGCATTAAGCACTACGTCCAGGTTTCTGCTTCGATAATAAGCCGAATCAAAAACTGGTGATGGGTTAAGGCCTTTCTTTTCACCTACAAGAAGGAAATGCGCAAGCGCCCCCACATAAACAGAAAAATAGCCGTATGTCTTTCGATACCAGATACAATCAAAAACCACATTAGGAGAAAAACCCTGAAATTCACCGGTCGTTAGGTAATCAACAAGTACATTTCTCGGAGTTTTCATATCATTATCAAACTGGGATAAATAGTACTCAATATCAACAACATCTGAATATAGAGTCAAATCACCTGAATTATGCTGCGCAATATAAATTGCCCTTTTAACGGCGCTAGAAAGCACAGGATGAGGAGCAAACTGCAAATCATCTTGACGTATCATATAGTGGTGCAATGGAGTCAATTCTGTATCCATACACAGAGGAATAGATAACGCTTCACTGATCATTCGCCCACAGAACAATACGCTAGGCTCACGCCCTAACATCCAACCACCCATCACATAATCGACCCAAGGAGATACCGTACTATCCAACGAGTAATGATCTCGATACCACACAGTTGAAAACAGCGGGTGCGGATCAACCGTTAAATGCCCACGACATCCACTATTACGAATGAATTCCAGAAACAACTCCGCCCCATCCCGAGCGTCACCCCGAAGCTGGCGACGAACAAAATTCGTGTCAAACAGAGAATGGGGATTCAGTCCCTTAAAAGCACCTACCGTTTTATAATGATCTAAGGGGGATACCGTCTTTGGAAGCATTTCAGACAGTTGAGTTAAATAGTAGTCAGAATCAAAAAATAGATCAAAAATAACATCATCCGACTGCTCTCGCAACTTGTCTGTTTTGGCTAATCCTGGGAAATAACAACTACGATAATACTCAGGAATATCGGAAATGGCTGCTTCAGCATCACAAAGAGATATAATTTTTCGATAAACTTTTTGTCGAGCAACGGCAATACTCTCAATCCACTCAAACCCCAAGGCCTCCATCACTTCTATAATCGAGCCTGACGCTGTTACCGAACACAATCCATCAAAAGAACGATATAAGACCGACAGCGGCTGGTCATTATCCCACAGATTCGAGCGATCAAGCAGATCCATCAAATCGAAAGCGACCAGATCACGAACGCCCAACCAAAAATCCCGAAGAGATAGTACCTCACCAGGCTTACCACTCAGAGTCACATCCATTTTTACTGAAACCCGACCGGAATTTTCTCCAATATAAAGATAGCCTGATTGATATTTCAGTGTACTAACACATACCTCTTTTACGACCTGACCTTCAGAAATAAGACAAGGTAGAGTAAAGAGTGAATCGCGTACTCGAACACTCATCAGATTTTCAAACACAAACGACGCATCAGGTATGCTGGCAAGGTAATCAATTACCTCAGGGAGGTGATCACAAGCCAACTGAGAGAATGAAAACTCAAAAGCCGTTTTCATTAACGTATTAAATTTGTTTGAAATATCCCTCCGGGCTGCATGAGGGATAACACTGCAAAGCAACTTGTTCTCCAGATACAAGTCCAGTATAGGCGGTGTGCCGTCTAGGGCCAGAACCCATCCACGCAAGCAACCGTCTGCATACTGATCAACAGCCCCAAGATAAGCAGGCAAAGGTTCACCCAAGCCTAGCCAATCACAATCAAGGCGAGTATCAAGAGCCGCCTCAAGAGCCGCGTAACTTGTCACCACCCCCTCCAGAGCGCAAACAACCGGTAGTATCTGCTGGTTCGCAGCAACACGAATATTAAGCCCCAGAAACTCATCTTGTTTTTGCTTATAGACAAGCAACGAGGAACAGAATTTTTTACCGACCATAGTCTTTATATCGAATACAAAACCTGAAACAGCAGCAACATCAATGCCTAATGCACTACAGACATCAGGGCGATATAGGGAGCAGACCATAGAACCGACTTTCTCATCACCCAGCCAGACTTCCAATTCTACCGGGTCATTCGTATTACAAAGGTCAACACACCACCCCCTGAGAGACCCATTTCCTATATAATCAAAAAAACCGGAAAAGTTACTGTCAGCCACTTAAAACTCCATCTTCCATATAATAAATTTAAACACCAAATCCAAATTAATTACTAAAAATATAGCAATCAGTACCCTTCACCTTAACTGTCAAACCATCTACATCAGCATCATTCGGTATTGGGTGTTTAAATCCAGACAATAAAACATCTGTCATTTCTTTCCTGACAAGATCTGGGCGTTCGACATTCAACTGATACTCTTTCTCTTCACCTGCGTAGCGCAATATTAATACCACATCAGCCATTGAATCAGAAATAACCCAGCCTGTAAAATTGTCAGCCGACTTATCAAGAGCAAACTGAATATATGAGTAATAGTGAGTTTTTTCAGCTAGCTCTTTAACCAGAAAAGCCAAACCAGTTCGAATCGTCAACGAGTGTTTAAAAAGATCAAACGATGCGCGTTGATTCAAATCATGATCTCTAAAGTACGCCACACCTTTCTCCCTATCTGCCGAGCCTGCACCAGATCCCTTTCGACTTTTCTTCTCAAAATGCTCTTTGTACGATTTCACAACAAAATGAGCGACGTAAAATTTCTGATTATTAATATCCACCGTAAAGGGTGAAGGTTGCTCAACAATTTTAGAGGATCGCTCTAACATCCCTGATGAAAAGACCGCACGCGCAAGGTTTTCGTTATAGAAAGATCCCGACGTAATAGCGCATTGATGTATCTGCATATCATCGATACAATCACACTTCACAAGTGATTTTATATGAGCATTTCTAGGTTCATCAGCCTTGGAGCAGCGGCTAAATCTTTCGACAACAAGCCCTTGCCCCGGCAATTTCCGCCCGGATGATCCAAATATTCTCCAGTTCAATGCAACGCCGGCAAAGTCGTCATTATTTTGTGCTCGTTTTAGCCAGTCTTTTATACCCTGACCAGTTTCATTGACCAAGAATTCGTCTGCATCTAGAAACAGAAAGTAGTCATAATCCTTTGAGTAATCCCTTATAATTTTGTCATAAGCTGGTTTCTGAACGCCTATGTCTCGAGAAACACGAGGATGATGGATGCGATTTATAATACCCGCTTGGTCCAACGCCTCAAGTAATTCACTACTACCATCATCGCTGACATTATCCGCAATAAAAAAATCATCCACACCAAGAACATAACGATGATATGCAATCCATTCTAGAATATATTCTGCTTCATTCTTCATGATTGAAACTATTGCAATTTTCATTTGTCAAGCCCCCAACAAACATACATCTTTATAATCGAACCGGCAACTATAGAGAAACTGCTCACCCTTCAATGAAAGATTATTATTATAAAATTCATCTGTTTTAAGGCGAGTACTCCATTTTTTCTGCATATATTCAATTTCGCCAGCAAAGCGCTGCAGTTTTTCCGGTGTATCTTCATACCCTCTACTCAAAGACTCGTGATGATACAAAAGCACATGGGGAGTCCAGATATTTCGATAACCTGAAAAATGTACTTTTAGACAAAAGTCGACGTCATTAAACGCCACAGTAAGGTGCTTCTCATCAAGACCTCCCACCTCATCAAATACGGTCTTTTTAACCGCAAGACACGCAGCTGTCACCGCGCTGGCTTGCCGAACGACTGCTAATTGTGCAGCTTCTCCAGGAGAATCCTGAGGTAGAAGCTTAAATTGATGTCCGGCAACACCTCCTGAACCCAAAAGAATGCCTGCATGTTGAATAAGTCCATTGGTATACAGTAATTTTCCGCCCACGCAACCCACCCCTGGGCGCATCACATGAGCAATGAGTTCTTCAAGCCAGCCACCATCAATTACTTCCACATCATTATTTAGGAGAACAACAACGTCACCTTTAGCAAAGCGAACTGCATAATTATTGATTGCAGAATAATTGAACGTATGTGGATATTTCAGCAACGTCACCAAACCTTTTGAATCAATCTCTTCGAAATATGCGATATCTTCTGGATCGTCAGAATTATTATCAATCAGAATAATTTCAAAATTTTTATGAGTTGTCTTCTTGTATATAGAGTCAATTGCACAACGAACCACATCCCCACAGTTTTTTGTTGGCATTATTATCGACGCCCTAACATCAGGTCTCTTTTTCCAAAGCACCCGATACGTATTCGGAATATCACCATACTCGACCATCTCTACCAGCGGGTTGCCGGACAAAACATCCGATACCGCTTTCCGGCCAGCCACAGAGGTATAGCTTTTCTGATCAGATGACAGTGCTGTAGAGCCCTCAACCATACGCCAATGATATAAAACAAAAGGAATGTGAATAATGCTTTGCTTGTTCCAGCCAATAGCGTCAAGGCAACGTAAAACCAGATCATGATCTTGGCTTCCCTCTACCCCCTTTCTAAGACCCCCAATGTGACGCACCAATTTCGCTCGGATCACAGACATATGTGACATATAATTCTGGGCCAATATTCGCTCAGGATCAAAATTAGGTTTAAAATGCGGATCTACTCGATGCCCAAAGGCATTTATCTTGTCTTCATCCGAATAAAATACATCCGCATCAGGATTCCTGAGAATTTCGTCTGCGACAACCTCCAAGGCATACGGAGGTAATTCATCGTCATGATCCATGAATACAACATAATCACCAGTAGCCAATGACAGTGCATCATTGGTTGCAACGGAAATATGACCGTTTTGCTCCCGGAATACAGCCTTGATCCGGTCGTCTCGACTTTGAAAATTAACGATCAGCTGCTTCAGTTCATCTGAACCAGAGTAGTCATCCGCCAGACACAGCTCCAAATTCTGATAGTTCTGTGACAGTACCGACTGAACACATCTACGGAACAACTCCAGGTTCGGCTTATACACTGGAACTACCACAGATAATTTTGGCATATAAGTGCCTGACTCCAACACATTGCACTGCTCCAAGCGTTCTTTAACGAGCTTGGGTTCCACCAGCAACTGCCACTCCGAATAGCTAGAAAACCTAGATTTGAATATTTCGTTGTATTCCGGCATTCCCCCGGAAATTTTTCGGGCTGCCAGCTTTTTTTCAATCAATTTCTGAGCATGAAAAGAACTTAGTCTTACCATACTGAGACGTTTGATATCAAAATTGCATTCACATCCCATAGGGTCAAACCTTACATGTGAGCCCCTGGGGAAATACACAACTCGTTTGACAAGATTTCCAGTTGTGTAAACCAAGGAGTAACTGTTTACTTCAGAATAACCATCTCCCGAGTCGTAATAAAATTTCGATTCTTGTGCAGGAATATCGGAGTTAATACACAACTCAACCATGTACCAGCCGCTCAAGAGACCCGATAGATAGAATTGAGGGTCTGACCCCGTAGATGTGAAGTGACCAACATCTCGTTCTTGCAAGTCAGCCCCCATCTGCATGGAAAATCTCAAATCCCTTTCAAAGAATTTCTTTTTCATTCCTTTAAACATAACCAATCTCTTTATAAGGCAAGTGCGACAGCAGCAGACACTGCGATTTGATATATCACCTGACTGATATCCTTGGTCAGCTGAAGAGCCTTAAGCTTTGGCTTGGCAAGCACGAATATTTCATCGCCAGGCTGAACAAGCTTTTTATCACCCAAGTCGGACGATGCCCGCACAAAAGTACCATTACTTTTCATAATCAGAACATTTAGTCCCGATAGCTCACTTGTCGCACCACCAGCCTGATCTACATAATTTTTGATATTCATTTTCGACTGATAGGAAACGGCAGTAGGAAACAGAACCTCTCCATGAATCATGACAAGGTTTCTTTTAATAGGCACAACGACCTTATCGCCTTGATCAAGTACAATTTTGGCGGGATCATACCCATCAAGCAGCACAACCTGACCTTTTGGCTGTATTTTTTTTGCTCGCTCAACCCATTGCAAAACCGTTTCGGCTTCTGCTTTTCTAAGCTCTGCGGTTTCTCTTGTTGCGGACCTAGCTGTCAGCACACTTTGCTCAAGAGCGGATAGCGACGCCATTAGCATTTCTTTCTGACGCTTGGCAACAGATGCCCGATAGAGTTGCAGAGAATCACGATCAGATAGGGCCGAAAATTCGATTTGATTAATAAGATCATCCAAAGTACTACCCCACGGGAGCACCATTTCAGTGGAAGAATTATGCTCGCCAACTACCTCAACACTGATACTCCTAGGGCGTAATTGGGATGAGAACTTCACTCTTGAACCACTTTTAACCACCACACCCTTTATGCTGTTAAGAGAATACTGGTAGGCGTTGATATCCGTTCCATCTGGCTCAAGTAAAGTAACATGAGTCGATGACTCATTTAACGCAACATAATCGACAATCGTTGTCAACATATCGCTGTCGCCTCTCAATTCAAATCGACCATTAAATCCAGCATCTCCTTCGATTTGTACATAACCGGAGCGTGAACCCACCAAAATCAAATCTCCATTTTGAAGCTGGACATCTGGCATTTCACCACTTTTCAAAAAACGGTACAGGTCTATCTTGGCAACCCCACTTCCCTGGCGAATAACTTGTACATTTCTATAACCACCAAGATTCTTTTTAATACCACCTGCGGCATCGATATACCGAAGAATACTATCAGCACTTTGACCTTCATAAATACCAGGTTTCTCTACCATCCCAGACACAAAGATTTTTACCGTTTGACTACCCAACAAGGCAACATAAGCATCGACATTAGATTTAAAAACACGTTTTATCGATTTAAGAACAACTCCATTAAGTGACTTGTTCTCCACTCCCTGCACATTGATAGGGCCAACCCTGGGAATAAATATATTGCCTCTTGGATCAACAACAACCTCTCCCTGGAAATCCACACCACCCCATATTTGTACCAGCAATGTATCACCCTGACTAACTTTATAAATCGGATTAAGCCCGTTAAAGGATACTTCACCAAACCCCCCATCAAATAGCCAGTCAGCGTAAAGCGGTGTTGAAGGAGCAACATCCAACTCCATATTGGATTTAAACTCATCCACTCCCTGAGACAACTCAAGAGCATTAACAACCAGTCCCCAAAACAACAATATTGAAACCAATAAAAAATGCATCACTTATTCCTTATGCTCCCTGATAACAGTCGCCGCCAGGGACACCAAACCAAATGCCAAGATTAAAACGAGCAACCATGTCACCAGCTTATGGGGCTTGTTGGGGTACCTCGGTTCATCCGTCACGCCTGGGTTTTCTACAATGAGCAGATGCTTCAATTTCTGAACAGCCTGACTTCTAACAGAGTCCAGACTGACTAGCGCAGAGCGATACAAATCAGATGTCATCTCTACCGCCATCGATAGTTCCTGATACTCGGCAGTGAGGCGATTTAAACCATTACTATCTGAGTCCGTCACCTTCTTTTTCTCTTCTTCTAACTGGCTTTTCAAAGCCAATAGAAGGTTTTTCTGCGCCAAAACTTCCGTTGTATTATCGTGCATCACGGACTGAATCTCCTTTAACTTGGCTTCCTCCTTGATAATCGAGACTTGGAGTTCGTTTATACCGGTTACGATCCCCCCCCCTCTTCCTGAGGACTCAACAGCTTGTTAGTTTCCTGAAAAACAATCAGCTTTGTCTGCCACTCAGATAATAATCCATGGGCACGAATAACTTCTTCCTTAGCATACTCAACCTGTTCTTTAAACATTTTATCGCCAATATTATTAATAAAAACTTCACTAAGATTAATTATTTTATCGGCGACTAATTTCGCGTATTTCGGATCAAAAGCCTGAACTTCAACTTTCAGTATCCCTGACACCTCATCATGGTAAATAAGAACGTGTTTTTTATAGTATTCATAATATTTCTCAGTCGTAGCATCGACCGATAACTTGCTGAAAATATCTATATCATCACTCTGATAATGCGTCTTTAAGCCTATTTCTGAATCAAGCTCCAGAGCCAATTTTCTCGAACCTATATATGCTTTCACTAGCAACGCATCATTGGTACCCGTACCAAACCCGGTAAGAAGTGACAGACTGTTTATATTAGATTGGGAACCTGATTCTTTAACAACAAACTGCGTTTCTGACACAAAGCGTGGAGAAGAAATAATCAAATAATACAGCGCAATCAAAAAGTACAATATCAAGAATGCAACAATTACCATATTCTTCTTAAGGAATCCACTAACCCGGTAGCTCGTCGTTTCTTTGATTGCTTCAACGTCAGTCTCTTTAACATCGAGATAAGAACTCTCAAAAAGAGCAAATTCCGGTTGTACGAAGCATTCTCGAATCAGCTTGGCACGTTCATGCTGATTTTGCTTCTCTGTGCTATTGTACGTCATGAGAGCAACTTACCCATTTCTATCATAAAACCTGACCGCATCATCAATGTTTTCAAAATATTTCAGCCCACCGCTATGTATAACCAACCCGGCACTACAAAAATTCTTGAGCTGACCAATAGAGTGATTAACCATAATAATACGAGTTGAAGCAAAACGCTTTTTAAGCAGAGTCGCTGCCTTATCTTTAAATTTTGCATCCCCAACTGCGGTTATTTCGTCGATCAGCAGCACATCAAAATCAAATTCCAGAGCCATAGTCATACCTAGCATGACCCGAGATCGCATACCAGATGAATAACTTTTCATTGGTTCATCGAAATACGACCCAATCTCGGCGAACTCTTCGACTTTATTTTCCATCTGGCGAGTGTTTTTAATCCCGTGGATACGAGCAACAAAGCGGGCATTTTCTCTGCCAGTCATGCTTCCCTGAATTCCCCCCTGAAGACCAAGTGGCCACGAAATTTTCAAATCAGAGGTGATTTTTCCAGCATTGGGATGCTCGGCTCCCCCCAGCATTCGGATAAATGTGGATTTACCAGCGCCATTTCTGCCAAGAACGCCAATGTTATTATCCAATGGTATGTCAAAATCAATATCTTTAAAAATATAATGTCGCCCGACTTTTGTTGGATACCACTTCGAAACTTTTTCAAGCCTTATCATGGTGAAACCAACTTGGTTCTATAAGAAACAAACAGAAGCAACCCAATGAAATCGGTAAAAACCGTAACTTGTGCAACAAAGCTCAAAGAAGCGAACCCAGGGTTATAACCGTAGTAATAGGATTCCCGTATCAACTCCAAACAATGAAAGACAGGATTCCAGTCGAGTAACCCCCAATACTGCGTCGGCACCATAGAAGCGCTATAAAACACACCAGAGACAATCATCATCGGAGTCATGATAACGTTTACAAGTTTAGAGAGGTCTGGAAAGTACTCAAAAAGAACACACAGGATCAGTGCAATTCCGATTGAAAAGGCCATTAACAAACCCAGTGCCACCAAAACACCCAAAAGAGACACGGGTGCAGCTTGATAGCCCAAGAACCAGTACATTGAAATCATCAGCATAACAAAAACAATTGCTGTCGTCGCCAGCTCGATGAGCAAACGTGTAATGACCGGATCAATAGGTTCAACTTGCCGATATGCCATGAGACCCTTATTGGATAGAACCGAGTGACTTAATTGAGAAATAAGCTTGGTAAATAATTTAAAGGGAACCAGGCCCACAACCATGAAGACCGGGATATCTATCCCTGACAGACTGGTACGCCCCATTAGAGAAAATACAGCCGTTAGCAAAGCGGCCTGGCCTGCTGGCTCGGCAATCGCCCAAAAGTAACCGAGGCGACTTCCCCCAAATCGGGTACGAAGCTCACGAATAAATAACGCAAAAACCGTATCCTTCATTATCCCCAGCGGCGTTCGCTGTTTGATCTGGCGATCCACAATACTACTATCCCTGAAAAATTTCGGCTGGAGTTTGAAAAATATGCACGAAACCAAATGAGGAGGCTTCTCCAGAAAGCCCCTCACCAAAGCTGTGCGAGTATACACAAGATTGCAGCGGCAACCACCAAACACCCGCTAACCAGATGTTAGGAATGCTCTGAATGACTTCACACAGCTGCACTGGCAAAACAGAACTAGGATGCAAGGCGATGATTATCGCGATAATGAAAAGTCTTTTTCTCATTAACCAACACCGCAATGGCGAGCTCTGCGCCTGCGAAGAATGGCGATTTTTGTTCAATTCTGCATCAACCTCGCTCTTCAAACACCAGCGAAGCCGAATTGATACAAAATCTCAAGCCCGTTGGAGCAGGCCCATCTTCGAACACATGCCCCAAATGGGCATCGCAGGCTGCACAAATGACTTCCGTCCGAACCATGCCGTGCGACGTATCAATACGTTTTTCAACCGCGCCAGCCATCTCCTGATAGAAGCTGGGCCAGCCACAGCCGGCGTCAAATTTGGTATCCGATACAAACAGCGGCTCACCACAACAAGCACAGCTATAAACACCAAGCTCCACTGTCTGGTAGTACTTACCGGTAAATGGCCTTTCAGTTCCAGCCTCTCGGGTAACGAAGTAGGTATGAGGATCCAGCAATGCTTGCCACTCTTCAGGAGAGCGTTTCACTCGTCGAGCAACACGCTCCCCCTCCCCAGTGGCTATATTCTCTTCATTATTCTTGTCACTCATTCGCTTATTTCCCCTTGCTACATACACTCGCGCACATCATGCCAGATTTTCTTGGGCGATATTTTTGCTTGTACCCACGACTAGACGCCATCGGGGACTTTAAGCTTTAAATTCCCAAGGGTATCATCTCGCCCCTGTCGATCATGCGTCAAATGACATCGACCCCGTTTCCTATTTTTCGTTCGGCAGTACCGTGCATCCCATGTTGCTACGGCATCCGACCAGTACAAGGCTCCCTCTTCGATGCAGGAAATTCGCAAATCCGACAAACTGGCTAATGTTTTTTACGATCTTCGCGGCCCGGTTCTTCAGGCCGCCAAGCGCATGGAGGAAGAAGGTCACCGGATATTGAAACTGAACATTGGCAATCCAAAACCCTTCGGTCTGGATGCCCCTGAAGAAATCATTCAGGACGTTATCTACAACCTGCCTGATTCCGAAGGCTATTCGGACTCCAAAGGCCTGTTTTCTGCGCGAAAAGCCATCATGCAGTACGCCCAGCAGAAACACATCGCCAATGTCGGCATTGAAGACATTATCATCGGCAATGGCGTCAGCGAGCTGATTGTTGCTTCCATGCAAGGGTTGCTGAATAACGGTGATGAAGTACTGGTTCCGGCACCCGACTACCCGCTATGGACCGGCGCTGTCGTGCTCGCAGGCGGACGAGCGGTTCACTACGTTTGTGATGAGCAATCAGAATGGTATCCCGACCTGGACGATATGCGCGCCAAAATTACCAACCGTACCCGCGCCATGGTCTTGATCAATCCCAACAACCCTACCGGTGCGGTTTACCCTACCGAGTTGCTGCTGGGCATGCTGGAAATTGCCCGAGAATTCAACCTGATCGTGTTCTCGGATGAAATCTACGACAAGATTATTTTTGATGGCATAACACACACATCCACAGCTTCACTGGCTGACGACCTGCTGATCATTACGTTTAACGGCCTGTCCAAAAACTACCGTTTGGCGGGTTTTCGCTCCGGCTGGATGATCATCAGTGGCGCCAGACACAAAGCCCGAGATTACATAGAAGGGCTGGAAATGCTGGCCTCCATGAGACTCTGCGCCAACGTACCCGCCATGTACGCAATTCAGACCGCACTGGGAGGCTATCAGAGTATCGACGACCTGGTCGCAGAAGGCGGGCGCATTCGCCAGCAGCGGGATATCGCCTGGGAAGCACTCAACAGCATCCCGGGTGTCAGTTGTGTCAAACCCAAAGGCGCGCTGTATTGCTTCCCGAAAATGGACAAGGACAAATTCAACATTTTGGATGACGAACGCATGGTGCTGGATCTGCTGGAACAACAAAAGATTCTGATCGTGCACGGCACTGCGTTTAACTGGAAATCGCCCGATCATTTCCGCGTTGTATTTTTACCCCGCCCTGAAGACCTGACTTTGGCGATGAGCCGGATTGATCAGTTTTTCCGTGGCTACGTGCAAGCCTGAAATTTTCACCATCAGACCCAATGGAAACGGCCCCACTATGCTTGATGTTCATATCGACGATTTTTTCAAGGACTGCGCTACCATCCTGCTGATAGGCTTCAGGCATTTTCCTCGTCCTCAAACCCTGTTTATTGAGGACATCTCGGGGCCGGATCAGATGGATGAATTTGGCCTGCACAGCAATCGCCACCTGGCTGCACTGGGTACGTTAGGATGGCTCAAAGAGGAAGGGTATATACGTTTTAGTGGCCAGGATCGCCAAGAGTCAGTCGATGATTTTGTGTTGACCAGCAAGGCACTGATGCGGCTACTGGCACCGGCAAAGAGTAACAATCCGGATCGAGGGCACGACCTGCCAGAGACACCAACACCTGTTATTCAGGTGTTGGAATTTGCCCGGTTGCAAAGTGATACCACCTGGATTAGCCAGATCGTTCAAACCAATTTGATCACTTCACCCTGACACCTTCTCTGTCATCACGGTGAAATTACCCAACCCTATTTGGTTCTGACAGCAAACCCGGCAGAGGCCAATAATTGCTGCAAGTCGACGCACTTGGCGGGAACACCCACCTTCATCGTAGGAATATCCCGACGCAGTGGATAATCCCGACGCAACTGATCAAAGGTCTGTTTAACATCCTCTGCTCGTGACATGGCCGAACGCATTTTACCGTCATCAACACGCACTTCATAAGCCGCTCGAATCGCCGTACGCAACGCCTGATTTAACGGTACCTGATCAGAAAAATTCACCCGCCGAATACCGGGTTCTGGCAAAAACTGACCCAACTTGCGCCGCATCGGCAGGCCAAAATACTCACACACGGCCTGATAAATCATTTCCGTACCGCGCATCTTGCCGTCCAGAGAATAACCAGCGATATGCGGTGTCGCCAGCATACAGCGATGCATCAAGGCAAGATCCAGATGAGGTTCTTTCTCCCACACATCCAGAATTGCCTCAAAATCGTTGTGCGACCTCAGGTGAGCCAACAATTCAGCATTATTCACCACCGCTCCCCGACTGCTGTTGATCAAACAGGCATTCTGTTTCATTTGCAGCAGCTGCTCGGCACCCATCAAATGCCGGGTGGGAAATTCCCCATCATTCACCAGCGGAGTATGCAAACTCACCACATCCGCCTTCAGCACTTCCTCAAGTGACGTCAGTGGCCCCACTACAGCCGGATCCTTGAACGGATCCGTCGCCACGACGTCAACACCCATTTCTTCAAGCCGCCGACGCAAGCACAGCCCGACGTTGCCAACCCCGACAATACCCACGGAAAGATCGGCAAAAGACACGCCTCGCACATCAATCAGTACACTGAGCGAACTTAATACGTAATCCACAACGGCTTGCGCATTACAACCAGGGGCACTGGCAAAGCCAATATTTGCACGCTGCAGATAGTCGAGATCAATATGATCTGTGCCAATCGTTGCGGTTCCAACAAACTTGACCGGGGTTCCCTTGAGCAAGGTTTCATCAACGGCTGTTACAGAACGCACCAGTAATATATCGGTGTCCGCCAGCTGATCAGCAGTCAGGCTGCGACCATTAAGGCGCCGAATTTCACCAAACTCAGAAAAGAAAGAATCTACCAGAGGAATGTTTTCGTCAGCGGCTATTCGCACGAGGGTGTTGTCCAGTTGGAATACAGGGCGACATTTTGTCAAGCCACACCCATCTTTACAATGACCAGCAAGATTCTGTCAAAAAAAGCCGACGATCAGCCAAACACGGATACTCCGGGCGATTACCTTTCAGGATAATTGCCTGGTATCAGAACACAGACTAAACACCGCATTGTCGACAAAAACAGGGATAAAAGCGCCTCTGCACAAAATACCGGCAAAAGGGATGGTCATGTCTAATTCCACCCGGTTCATTTTCTGGATGAATAGCCGACATTGGTAAAAACCCTTACATCAAAGGCAATTACGACCATTGGCTTCCTTAACCGAAAGGCAGTAATCAAGTATACTTGCGCCCCTGCATTCCCAATGGAACAACACAATCTGAAGGTTGCCGGCACCCTCAAAAGGGGAACCCGGGTGAATCTGAAGATTCATAGAGATGAGGAAAACACCGTGTTAGAAGCTTATCGTGCTCACGTTGCCGAGCGAGCAGAGCTGGGAATTCCACCCAAGCCTCTGAATGCTGAACAGACAGCTGCTCTGGTCGAGTTGCTGAAAACTCCACCCGCTGGCGAAGAAACCACTCTGGTTGACCTGCTGGAAAACCGTATCCCTCCGGGTGTCGATGAAGCGGCCTACGTAAAAGCAGCGTTCCTGACTGCCATTCTGAAAGATGAAGCGACTTCTCCACTGATATCCAAAGAAAAAGCAATTCAACTGCTGGGTATGATGCAGGGTGGCTACAACATCGCGACATTGGTTGAACAGCTGGATAACGCTGAACTGGCACCTCTGGCCGCGAAAGAACTAAAGCACACCCTGCTGATGTTTGACGCCTTCAACGACGTTCAGGACAAAATGAACGCTGGCAATGCTATCGCCAAAGAAGTGATGGAGTCCTGGGCCAATGCTGAATGGTTTACCAACCGCAACAAGGTTGCTGAATCCATCAAAATGACCGTATTCAAGGTGACTGGCGAAACCAACACCGACGACCTGTCACCGGCCCCGGATGCCTGGTCGCGTCCTGATATCCCACTGCATGCCCGTGCTGCGTACAAGATGACCCGCGACGGCTTAGAGCCTGAAGAGCACGGTGTCACTGGCCCGATGTCTCAGATCGACGCGATCAAAGCCAAAGGCCTGCCGGTTGCTTTCGTTGGTGACGTGGTGGGTACCGGTTCTTCCCGCAAGTCTGCTACCAACTCTGTTCTGTGGTTCTTCGGTGACGACCTCCCCGGCGTACCGAACAAACGTGGTGGTGGTATCTGTATCGGTTCCAAGGTTGCCCCTATCTTCTTCAACACCATGGAAGATGCCGGTGCACTGGTATTCGAAGCACCTGTTGACAACATGAACATGGGTGACGTGATTGAAATTCGTCCATATGACGGCAAGATTCTGAACGAAGCCGGCGACGTCATTTCCGAATTCGGTTTCAAATCTGAAGTTATCCTGGACGAAGTTCAGGCTGGCGGCCGTATTCCGCTGATCATTGGCCGTGGTCTGACCACTAAAGCCCGTGCTGCTCTTAGCCTCGGCGCCACCGACCTGTTCCGCCTGCCGGTAGATCCGGAAGCTGGCACCAAAGGCTTCACACTGGCACAGAAAATGGTCGGCAAGGCTTGCGGTCTGGATGAAGGCCAGGGCGTTCGCCCAGGCACTTACTGCGAACCCAAGATGACCACGGTCGGTTCTCAAGACACCACAGGCCCGATGACCCGTGATGAGCTGAAAGATCTGGCCTGTCTGGGCTTCCAGGCAGATCTGGTGATGCAGTCTTTCTGTCACACAGCGGCTTACCCCAAGCCAATTGACGTGGAAATGCAGCATACCATGCCTGATTTTATCCAGACCCGTGGTGGTGTGGCTCTGCGTCCGGGCGACGGTATCATCCACTCCTGGCTGAACCGCATGTTGCTGCCTGATACCGTGGGTACCGGTGGTGATTCACACACCCGTTTCCCAATGGGTATCTCCTTCCCTGCCGGCTCTGGTCTGGTTGCCTTCGCCGCTGCGACGGGTGTTATGCCACTGGATATGCCTGAATCTGTACTGGTGCGCTTCAAAGGTAAGATGCAGCCTGGTATTACCCTGCGCGACCTGGTTCACGCCATTCCGTTGTACGGTATCAAGCAAGGCATCCTGACGGTTGAGAAAAAAGGCAAGATCAACGAATTCTCCGGTCGTATTCTGGAAATCGAAGGTCTCGAGCACCTGACGGCTGAGCAAGCATTTGAATTATCAGATGCTTCTGCTGAACGTTCTGCCGCCGGTTGTACGGTCACTCTGTCAGAAGAATCCATCGCTGAATATCTGCGTTCTAACATCGTCATGCTGCGCTGGATGATCTCTGAAGGCTACGGTGATCCACGTACTCTGGAGCGTCGTGCTCAGGCAATGGAAGCATGGCTGGCCGATCCCAAGCTGATGCGTGCCGACAAAGATGCTGAATATGCCCATATCATCGAAATCGATCTGGCTGATATCAAAGAGCCTATCGTCTGCTGCCCGAACGACCCGGACGATGCCAAGACACTGTCTGACGTTGCTGGCGTAAAAGTAGACGAAGTCTTCGTTGGTTCTTGTATGACCAACATTGGTCACTTCCGCGCAGCCGGTAAGCTGTTGGCTAGCCACAAAGGTGGTCTGAGCACCCGTTTCTGGATGTCTCCACCAACCAAAATGGACGAAGCCCAGCTGATGGAAGAAGGCTACTTCAACATCTTTGGTACGTCTGGTGTCCGTACTGAAATGCCAGGTTGTTCTTTGTGTATGGGTAACCAGGCGCGTGTAGCATCCGGTGTTACCGTATTGTCGACATCTACCCGTAACTTCCCGAACCGTCTGGGCGATGGCGCCAACGTCTACCTGACCTCTGCCGAACTGGCATCCGTTGGGGCTATTCTGGGTAAACTGCCAACCACCGCAGAATACATGGAATACGCCAACAAGCTGGATAGTATGTCTGGTGAAATCTACAAGTACCTGAACTTCGACAAGATGGACGAGTACACCAAGAAAGCGGCTACCGCCGTTATCGCTTCCGACAAGTAACCCCGTCAGCAGTACTGGCCTTGCCGGTGCTGCTAGCGAGATAAAAATCGACAGCAATAAAAAACCCGACGTTTAAACGTCGGGTTTTTTATTGGCACCTCAAATACCTGATCACAAACAACGTCTCTTAGTCTGCATCCCGCACAACCATAAACTGCAGACTATCCGATTTGGATTTCGTCTCTTCCGTCCCTTTATCAAACTTTATAATTCGGGCGGTATCAACCTGAAAACTGCTGGTCGTCGAGCTCCAGTAGGTAGAGTTATTATAACTGGTCGGGAATATATCAACATTAATCGCAAATGCAGTACAACGCCGCTCCACAATCGTTCTCAGTTCTGTGATATTAGGTAAGCGCCAGTCATTGTATCCAGCCAGAATCAGGTTTTCAGCCGCTGCCAATGCCAGAGACCAAGTGTAATAGCTTTTACGATCCGTTGATTCATCAAGGTCGCATGATTTAGCCGTTGCATTCCAGTCATAATCGATTGGACATCGCCGCCACATCAACCCAGTGGGTGTATGCGTCACCGTGTCGCCATGCTGTACAAAATCACTCGATGGCGTATACAAGACAGCTCCTGGCACACAAGCCTGGCTCGCGGCATGACAGATCCCGGATATAACACCAACACCAAGCACCAGCGACCACAGAATCGGTTTTATGACCATATTCACCCCCCTACAAGACGCACAAAAAAGGATTTGCTTTTAGCCAGCTGCGAGCCACTGGTATCCGTACCGCTCACCACCCCTTCATTAAAATCAACCGCCCAGGCCGCCCAACTTTCTCCACCATAAACATCAGATGTCCAATAAACACGGGCATACAGCGTATTGGGAAAATAATCCTCATCAATCGAAGGCGCTGTGACTGAATGATCGATGATCGAAGACAACTCATCAACCGAGGGTAAACGCCAGGCGCTATAACCACACAAAGCGATAGAATTCATATAGTCTACATAAGCAGCGGTATTGCACTCACCGTCCAGGTTACACACCCCTCCACCACTTTCTGTACCCACACCATCAGTGCCGCCGTTTATCGAAGCATCGGTGCTGTACCAGGTAAAATACGAATTACTATCCCTTTCTGTGCCAGAGCCCGAAGCATCTTTTACTTCCCATAACAGCCCGGTATTCACATCCAGAACACACGACCATTCCTCGGCAGCTGCCGCCAGCGCGATGCCCTCCGAGTCGAGTTTGATAAAATCAAATCCAGCCTTACCCGACCCTTCTTTAACCAGGCTGGCATCAGCATCCCTGCCATAATCTGCATCTTGACCACCAAAGTTCGTATTTGGGCAAACCGTCTCGGCAGTGGCCGAATAACAGGCAGTCAGACCCGTATCATTACTTTTGCCTGTCGCACCAATGGTTACAGCAATCGTACTGGTCGCAACCGCCTCGTCACTCGGATCACTTTCGTACTCACCACGCACCGCAGACACCCTGAAGTAGTAGGTTCGGATGGCATCATCGGTGGAACTCAGAACAAAACGGTTTGTGATCACGTCAGTTTCCAGCATGCCCCCCAGATAACTGTTGTAATTGGCCACATCCGATACCGGGATCGTCTCGCGCGCATAATAAACGTTATAGGATGCCGCTGACGCCACCTCATCCCAAGTTAGCGTCACTTCGGAACTGTCAACACTCACCGCTAGATTGTCAGGGACTGCGAGATCGGCAAACAGGGTAATAACCATTTCATCAGAACCGGTTGCGCCTTGTTCATCCGTTGCCAACAGTACCAGAACAATATCCGTGTCTTCTGCCACATCCGGCGCGGTAAAGGTAGCCTCTGCCTCAGTCGCGTCAGACAGATCAATCGCTGGGCCTTGTTGCCGAATCCATTGAAAAGACACAACATTGCCATCCAGATCGGAGGCTGACCCATTCAGGTAAACCGTTTGCCCGATATGAACCTCCTGATCACTGCCAGCATCAACAACAGGTTTCAGATTTCCGCTCTCGTCGTACTCAACATACACATACAGGGTCACCGTATCGGTATCACTGGCGCCAGCGTTGTCCGTCACCGTCAGGCTGAACACCATGTTTTCTGCCACGGTCAGACCGGGGATAATCACCGACGTATTGGCTGAATTTGGGTTAACAATCGCTGCTTCAGTGCCGCTCAACTGGGCCCATTCATACAACACCACCGTACCGTCTTCGTCGATACCCGATCCTGGTAACAGAACCGTTGCCCCTTCGTACACGGACTGGTCAAGTCCGGCACTTGCGACCGGAGCAACATTGTCAGGATCAACCGTATCGGTATCCCCACTGTCAGTATCAGTGCCAGAGCCAGAGCCATCCGTTGCTGAGGAGCCAGTCGCATCAGGGCCGCTTTGTGCCCCACAACCAGCCAACGCCGTTAATAGCATAAACACCAGAACCCGTCTCAGCATGCCAACTTCGGTTTTAACGTTCTTCATTTCAGCTTTCCATGAATTAAAAGCGAAGTACAAGTCATCACATATCCCTCACTAACAACAGATATCCCTTGAGATACAACGCGTCTCGTACCCGACCATTATAAAAATCCACCATCAGGATCGTTGGCTGATCATTGTGATTATTTCTGGCGGATGCACTCCAAAAATATCCGCTGGTTATTTCAGGAAAATAATCAGTATTAACAGCCGGGTTGACACATTGCCACTCCACCAGGCTCTGCAGCTCATTGATATTGGGCAAGCGCCAGCCCGAGTAACCCGCCAGCACAACCTCATCGGCATAGCCATAGGCCGCCGCCAGCGACAGGCGCTTGGCCGTGCCAGCACATTCCCCATCTTTCCACTGCTGGCCATACAGACAAGAAAACCAGAGCAGTCCTAGCTGTGGCTCATAGAGAGAGCCATCCAACTGTGTTTCAAAACGCTCATTGGTGGTATCTGGCACGGTGTCCAGACATTGCTGTGCAGCAACCGCCGAGCTACTGAATAGCCAGTACCCGAGCCACGCTGTCACCAGTGATTTCAGCCAATCTTTATTCATCAGAATCCCCATCACTGACCATGATCACCCGAGCAGTTGCTTGCTTGTCATATGAGGTATCCGTTTTACCATACAAATTAACCATCCAGGCCTGATCCGGAGCATCGGCGCGGGTCGTCGACGTCCAGTAGTAATAATCCAGAGCCAACTTACAACCACCT
>TARA_R110000868_G_scaffold53249_1_pt1 | contig 29169 bp, 25 predicted proteins | sample TARA_R110000868 | Tara Oceans TARA_R110000868 (sample SAMEA4397489) | marine metagenome | biome: Polar Biome; feature: [SRF] surface water layer (ENVO:00010504); material: water (ENVO:00002006), including particulate matter (ENVO:01000060) such as... | depth 5 m | reverse complement strand
CCCCCCCCCCCCGATGGCTCCTTAAACCTTCAAATGCGGCCCGACCCAGCTGACGATCTGGCGGGTATCGATGGCGCCGGCCTGGCGGGCGATTTCCTTGCCCTTGTTGAACAGGATGATCAGCGGAATGCCGCGGATCTGGAAGCGGGCGCCGAGGCTCTGATGCTGCTCGGTGTCGAGCTTGGCGAAGCGTACCCTGGGCGACATCTGCCGGGAGGCGTCGGCGAAACCCGGTGCCATCATCTTGCAGGGCCCGCACCAGGGCGCCCAGAAATCCACCAGCAGCGGCACTTCGTCATTCTTCAGATGCTTGTTGAGCTTTGCCTCATCGAGCTCGAAGGGCGCATCGGGAAAGAGCGACGCCTTGCACACACCGCAGGTCGGCTTGGCGGCAAGTTTGGCCACCGGGATACGGTTCTTGGCCTGGCAGGCGGGGCAGATGAGGTGCAGCGTGTCGGTCATGGCAGGGTCCTCGGATGCGGCTGACGCGAGGTCGACAACGTCTTCCGCCGCGTGAGTGTAGGCCTCGCCCGCGGGCGATGGAAGCGCAGGGGGTGCCCGGGACATTCTCCGGCTTTGCCGGTGCGTGTCCCGACTTGGGTAGGTTCAGCCCGGCATCGCCAAATGAAGACGCGCACCTGTTTCCCTGAAACAGTGCCATGTCCCCGCTGGCCAAGCCGGCGTCGCAACGGGTAAAAGAAGGCAAGCAATTCACACACAGGGCTTCGTCATGGGCATCCGCAAAATACCGGCCGCAATTTTCGTCACCTTCGCCCTGGCCGCTTGCAGCGCGCCATTCAATCCACAAAGCGAGACCGGCATGGCCGATCCGGCTTCCGACCTGACGATCGAGCGCGTCTTCGCCAGCCCCTCGCTCAACGGGCCGGCACCGCAGAGCCTGACCTTCTCGCCCGATGGCAGCCGCGTCACCTTCCTGCGCGCCAAGGAGGATGATCTCACCGTGCTCGATCTGTGGGCGATGGATGTGGCTGGCGGCGAACCCTATCTCCTGGTCGACAGCCGCGTGCTGGCGCCGGAGGAGCGCGAACTGACCGAGGCCGAGCGGCAATTGCGCGAGCGGGCCCGCATCTCCTCGACCGGTATTGTGCGCTATGACTGGGATGATCAGGGCGAGGCTATTCTGGTCCCGCTTGATGGCGATATTTTCCGGGTTGATGTCGAGACGGGCGAGGCGCGGCGGCTCACCGAGACGCCGCAATACGAGACCGATGCCCGCATTTCGCCGCGCGGCGGCTATGTCTCCTTCATCCGCGACCAGAATCTGGTGGTGATTGATCTGGCAACCGGCACCGAACGCGCCATCACCACGGGCGGCGGCGAGCTCGTCTCCTGGGGCATGGCGGAATTTGTCGCCCAGGAAGAGCTCGGCCGCCGCACCGGCTATTGGTGGTCACCCGACGAGCGTTATATCGCCGTCGCGCGGGTCGATGAGGGCCCGGTGGACAATATCGACCGCATGGAGATTGCCGGTGATGGCTCAGCAACCATCGTGCCCCAGCGCTACCCCCGGGCGGGTACGAATAATGCGACGGTCGAACTCTTCATCGCCGACCTGCAGACAGGCGCATTGGAACAGCTCGCCCTGCCCTATCCGGACGACAACTATCTCGCCCGGGTCGACTGGTCGCCCTCTGGTGATCGCGTCTACGCGCAAGTGCTCAATCGCCGCCAGAAACGGCTGCGCATCATCTTTGCCGAGCCGGACAGTGGCGAACGCTCGGTATGGATGACCGAGCAATCAGACGTCTGGGTCAATCTGACCGATGATTTCCACGCCCTCAGCGATGGCAGCGTCATCTGGACCAGCGAGGACACGCCGGGCGGCTATCGCCATATCCAGCGCCGCGCCGCCGATGGCGAGCTGATCGCCTGGCTGACCTCGGGTGACTGGGTCGTCGACAAGGTCGAGGCCGTCGATGAAGCCCGAGGGCTGGTCTATTTCACCGGCTGGATGGAAACTCCGCTCGACCGCGATCTCTACGTCGTCGGCCTTGATGGCAGCGAGCCGCCGCGCCGCATCACCGGCGGCGACGGCCACTGGACCGTGACGCTCAATCGCGATGCGAGCGCCTTCATCGGCACCTATTCCGACCCGGCCACACCGCCGCAAACCGCGCTCTATGACATGGACGGCACGCGTCTGCGCTGGATCGAGGAGAACCGCCTCGACGAGACCCATCCCTACGGACCTTTCGCGGCCGGTCACATCGAGCCGCAATTCGGCACGCTGCAGGCCGCCGACGGCTCGACACTGCATTACGAGATCTTCCTGCCGGCGAACTTTGATCCCTCACGCCAGTATCCTGCGGTGCAATACGTCTATGGCGGACCCCATGTGCAGCGCGTCACGCGAGGCTGGCAGGACATGCGGGCGCAGATTTTCGCGCGCAATGGCTATGTCTATTTCTCGATCGATAATCGCGGCTCGTGGAATCGCGGCCGCGATTTCGAAGCGCCGATCGAGCGCCATATGGGCTCGGTCGAGGTCGAGGACCAGCTCGCCGGCCTCGCCTGGCTGAAGAGCCAGAGCTTTGTCGATGCCGAACATGTCGGCATCTGGGGCTGGTCCTATGGCGGCTATATGACCTTGATGTCGACATTGCAGGCGCCCGGCTCCTGGGCCGCGGGTGTTGCCGGCGCGCCGGTCACCGACTGGAGCCTCTACGACACGGCATATACCGAGCGCTATATGGGCGATCCGCGCATCAATGGACGCCATTACGAGCGCTCATCGGTCTTCGCCCATCTGGAGACGTACGAGACGCCGCTCCTGCTGATCCACGGCATGGCCGACGACAATGTCATCTTCGCAAATTCGGTCCGGCTCTATAACGCGCTGCAGGAGCAGGGCTCACAATTCGAGATGATGACCTATCCCGGCCAGCGCCACGGCGTGCGCGGCGAAGGCCGCCAGGTCCATCTCTGGCACATGATCATGGATTATTTCGACCGAAAGCTGAAAGATGAGGCGCCCTAGTCGTGGGTGTAGCGGGTCCGGAAGATCGGGCTCCAGCTGGCGCCATCATCATGGGAGAGTTCGGCGAGCAGTTGAAATCCGTCTGCGGTCGGCTCCAGCCTCAGGCGTGAAATATAGACGCCGCCAGCCCCGTCCGGTGAGGCACTGCCGGTCGCGGCATTGCTGGCTGTGAGGACACCCTCGGCAAACTGACCCTCAAACACATCGAGCAGGCCGAAACGGTGCCCCATAAGCGCGACGCGATAGACATCGTTGAAGGAGTCATAGGTGAAATAGCTGATCGCGGCGATATACCGGCCACGATAAGGCAGCGGTCCGCGCATGGCGTAAACAGCGCCGCCAAGGTCGGTATCGACGGTGACATAGGATGGCATCTGCGCCGTCCACTCCCCGGTCGCCGGATCCACAGCCTCGGTCGTCGCCAGCCAGGCACCGCTCATGAAGGCATAAGCCGCCAGCTTCTCCGGGGGAGTTGTTTGCGCCTGGGCCTGCCCCATGAGTGTGAGGGAGACGGCCGCCAGAAGGGCGAGCAATAGCTGTTTCATGGGACCTCGGTCAGAAGGGTTTCACCTTCGCAAAACTCTGGACCGACCGGCTCTGCGCCGCGACTCGCAGCGGCATCACTGCGCATCACTTCCGTGTGAAACCGGCAGGGCGTGCCAGGTCAGGCCCAGGTCCAGCGATCGGCCTCGCTGCGCATGGCCGCCCTCGCCTCACGCCAGTCCGGCAGTACACTGGCGAGCGTGTTCCAGAAGGCGGCGGAGTGATTGGCCTCGACGAGATGCGCCGCTTCATGGGCACAGACATAGTCGATCATCTCGACGGGGAAGCCCATCAATCGCCAGTTGAGGCGGACGGTGCCATCCGCAGCGCACGAGCCCCAGCGGCTCTTCTGCTCGCGCACGATCACCTTGCGCACCGGGCGGGCCAGGGCGCTGGCGAAGTGCTCCACGCGCGGCGTCATGAAGGCAGCCCCTTCGCGCTTGTAAAAGCGCACCAGGGCACTGCGGATGGCGCGGTCACGCAATTCGCCGCTCGCTTGCGGATCGACCGTCACATGCAGCGCCTCGCCGCGCATCGCTACCGTCGTGCGCACGCCGCGCGGCTCGATCTGCAGGGCAAGCTCGCCGCCCAGCCAGGGCAGGGTTTCGCCGCTCTCCAGGGCCAGCACGGCGCGTTTCGGGCGGTCCTCCCAGGCGGTCAGCTTGTCGAGTATCCAGCCCGAGCGCGCGTGCAGCGCGCCCTCGATCTCGCGCTGGCTGATGCGCTGCGGCGCCGTCACCGCCAGCCCGGCATGACTGATCGTAAAGCCGATCGTGCGCCGCCGGCTGCGCTTGAGGAGATAGTCGATCTCGCGGTCGCCGAGGCGGATTCGGGCGGGCTGGCTCATGGCCTCATGCTGCCTTTGCCCGCTGGAGACGGCAAGCCGGCATTGGCCGTCAGCCGTCCGTTGATTGCGCCGCGCATGGAAGTCGTCACGACCTCCGCGGAGGTGCGTGAAATGACAGCCCCCCGCAGTCAGTGGGGTGAGATTTCGAGAGCCGGGTCAGGATCACGCAGCCAGTCGGCAATCACGCTACCGGGTAGCAAGCTCCCCGCGCCCCAGAGCGAGATAGGCAACAGGGCCGCTACCCGCGAGGCACTCGCCCGAAACGCGACCCAGAGCTGTGAGCCAGTCAGATGTCGCTAAAGGTTATACACTGGCAGGCCTGAATGCAGAGTGGTATGAAGAATAATGAAATTACGAAATAAATACAGGCTGGGCGCGGTGCTAGCGATTATCGGTCGCTGCGTGGATTTCGTACTGATGGCAATTGGTCTTGCGGGCGTGCCCGGTGACTGGGCAACCTGGGCGGGATGGTGGGAGACCAACATGAGCTGGTCAAACTGGTCGTTGGTCATTCTGGCCCTGATTTTGACTCTCCTAACTATTTTTCCTTACGCGCCCGAACGCATTTGGGTCGCTATCAAGGAAAAAACCGGGCGGAGAGGAGACAGAATGATCCCCGACCATATCGAGATGCTCCGTGAGAAGTACAAGAATGCTACGCTTGACGAACTTGCGAAACTTCTTTCTGATAAAACAATTACTTATGAAGATTTCGAACACTTACGATCAATAGGATACGAAAACTCTCGCCAGAAAAATGGAACGCCAGAGGGGTCAATTGGCATGTTTTCCGCTGGTAACGACGGCATGAGGATCGACTCGCTTAAGATCAGGGGTGTGAAAACTCCCTTGATACATACCAATAGCCCACGTTCGTCGTTCGGTGCCGTCGAGCTTTCCGGCGTCGACGAAGATGAAAACGACGAAGAAGGTAATTAGGGAGCAAGCGAGAAGGGTACGATTTAAGCCCATACTGATCGATGTCGCCTCAAGCGTTGCCTGACGCTACCGACGCGTCGAAGTCGTCCGTTTCGGCTGCACAGTAACACCTTGGATCGACCGTTGAGGTGCTTTCGCGCGGGAAGCGCTCAAAAGTTCAAACTGGACGGGGCTCAGGTCAATCAGGTCGATTGCAGCGAAACTCGAACACTTAAGAGCACTCAATCAGTCGACTTCCTACGCACGGCAAGTGTCACTGTTCGACTCTGCCATGTGCTCACAGATTTCTTGGCCACTGGGCCAAGCTTAATTTAGGCAAATCCCAGCCGGTGCCTTGGCGCATTGGCTTGCGCCAAACATCGAAATCAGACGCTGAGCAGGTCGCGGCAGATCGCCTCGAGCCCGGCCTGGTCCTCGGTGTCGAAGGCCGAGAATTCGGTGGAATCAACGTCGAGCACGGCCGCGAGCTTGCCGTCGGCGCCGAAGACCGGCACGACGATTTCCGAATTGGAACGGCTGTCACAGGCGATATGGCCGGGGAAGGCGTGGACATCGGCGACAAGCTGGGTCTCGCCGCTCGCGGCAGCCGCACCGCAGACACCGCGCCCGAAGGGGATGCGCAGACAGCCGAGCGTGCCCTGATAGGGACCGACAACGAGTTCTTCCGGCTTGAGCGGATCGACGACGTAAAACCCGGTCCAGAAAAAGCGCTCACCAAAGGCATCGCGCAACAGGCAGGCCGCCGAGGCATAGCGCGCTGTCTGGCTGGTCTCGCCGGCGATGACGGAGGCGATCTGCTTGTGCAGGTCGGCATATATTTCGGATTTCGTGCTCATCGGCATCGCCCCTGGCTGGAGCCTCACAAGATGGTGGCCGGGCGGCAGGTTTCAAGCACGCGCCGCAGCGGAGTCACATCCGGACCCCGCCACGCAGGGATTGCTTGATCGCCCGCTCGATGGCCGATTCCGGATCGGACTTTTCCTCGTCCGGCTTGTCGGGCTGGGTGAGACGGCGCTCCTCGAATTCGAGCCGGGTATGGATCATGCGGATGCGGGCATCGACGAGGCCGTAGATCGTGCTGGGGATCTTGGTCGAGATATTCATGCCGCGGTCCTTGGCATCCTTCGGCGTGACCGCCTGGCTGTGCGACAGCGTGCCCGCAGAGAGATAGTCAGCCAGGGTGTGATCATCCTTGTCGCCATTGGGCTTATGCGCCGGATTGACGATCTGGCGCGCAACCTTATTGGCGTAGACATCGTATTTCTCGGCCTCATGGGCGAGCATGACCAGCACATCCTGGGTCGCGAGCGGCCCCTTCTTCTCGAGCAGGTCGCGATAAGTCTCGGTCGGGAAGCCGCCATAGATCGTATCGATCGGCCCCAGAGAGGCGGTGGGGTCGAGCACGACCTTATCGGCCGCCAGTGCGATCATCGTGCCGCCGGACATGGCGACATAGGGCACATAGGCGACGACATGCGGGTCGCGAAGCGGGTTGTAGTCCTTCGCCTTGCGGATGTGTTCGCGCAGCGCCAGCGAGATCATGTGGGCCGGTCGGGCATAGCCGCCCAGCGTGTGCAGCACGACCACGATTTTCGAGCGCGGATTGGCCTGGCGGATCGAGGCGACGGCCTCGAAGGCCTCGTCGAAGACGATCTGCTGCTGGGCACTGTCGCGGCCAATGAAGTCATCGCCGAGATCATGAATGAACTCGATCAGCAGCGTATTGCCGGTCTCGACCTTCTTGCGATAGCGCTCATATTCCTGGCGCGCCTCCTCATAGCGCGCCGCACGCTTATTGCGCAGCTTGGCCACCTGCTGCTCGTCAGAGGCATGCTGACGGCGCGACGCCATCATTGCGGCGATGGTGATCATCAGGACCAGGATCAGCGCGGCCATGCCGCCGCCAATCATCAATGTCCGGTCGTCAAAACCCAGGCTGTAAGCATAATCCAGCACATCTCCCCCCGGAGGCTGTCACCGTACAATTCGCGGCCAAGCGCTCATGTTAACCATTCGGCAGGGTTTGCGGCAAGCGGTTGCGGAGCGAGACCGGAGGGGGCGGTCGCTTTTCCAGACGCGCACCGGCTTTAATGCAACACCGGGCCGGCACAGTCTGAGGGTGCAGGCGACGGACAGCGCTGCCGGGTGCCGAATTATCGTGCGCTAATCGTCCAACGCAGCCGATGGTGCACCGCCACCGGCAGCAGCCAGACGGCGCTCTGCGACGAGCTCATTGAGCAGGCCGGCCAGGCGGACGCCGCCGGTTTCCAGCTCACGGCGGCTGATGCCCAAGGCGCGGTGATAATAGGCATCGCCGGGCTCAAGCGTCTGGTCGGCACGCGCCCAGTAATAGGCCAGGTCGCGCGAACGGGCGAGGTCATGGCTCTCCTGGGCCCAGGCGATCGGATCCAGCGGAGTGTAGACTGCGGATCCCGTCAGCGGGATGTCGGCAGCAAGCTCGTCGGTGAAGAGCGCCACGCGTTGCGCCGGCGAAGCCCAGCCAAAGCGTTCGCTCATATAGTCCAGGATGATTTCGCTATCCCAGACGCGGTGCAGATTGGTGACGCGTTCGCCGCGCCACAGCACGGAGATGTCATTACCGCCGCGATCGCCCTCGATGGAGACGTGCATGGGCTGGTGAATATCGCCCATCCAGTGAGCGAGGAATTTCAGCGCTTCAAGCCGCTCGGTGTCAGAACGCGAACGGTCGAGGAAGATTCCGGCATGCAGCGAGATCGCGGCGGTGATGCAGCCATCGGCGGCGCAGTCTTCGGCATCGACATGCGGGTCGTCGCGGCGCTGGTTGATATAGTGCCAGGGGCCGGTCTCTGGGTGGTCCGAGCGCCAGGCATCGGCCCAGGAACAGGCGTCCGTGAAATGTTCGAACTCGGGATCGAGACCGATCAGACGGTCGACTTCGGAGCGCGCCTCATCGGTGAGATTACGGTAGGCGAGATCGCAGACGATGCGATGTCCCTCGGCGCCATAGGCCATGGCAGGTGCCACATTCACAAAGCCGGCCGCGAGGCCCGCCAGCACAAACATACGCAAGATCGACATGGTTTTCCGCCCTGACACAGCGCGGCCGCCCGTGACCGCTGCGCCGCCGTGTCTAGGTCAGTCGCCGTCACGGCTCTACTATGCAGGGCGGGCGATCCCTTGAACTAAACCCTCTGGTTTCAAATGAGAAAACTCCCACCCCCTCCGTCATCGGGAGGCAGGACGGGTTGCACCGCAATGCCATTACTCGGCATGCGGATCGAAACCTGGTTAACGAGAGGGTTTATTCACCACGACAATTAGAACCGGTATCTACCTAAAATTTGAACTGATAGTGACCCGCCAGCAGATTGGGGGCTGCCACCATTTGGAGATACATCTATGTTTGGCATGCTGCAGAAATCTGATCGCGACGCAATGACCCTGGCGGCGCTCGACCGCTCTCTCGCGATTATCGAGTTTGAGCCCGATGGCACCATCATCCAGGCGAACGAAAACTTCCTGAGCCTTTTGGGATATTCCCTGGCGGAAGTTCGCGGGCAACGCCACTCGACCTTCGTCGCCACGGACGATGCGTCCAGCGCGGCCTATGACCAGTTCTGGCAGCAATTGCGGTCCGGGAAATTCCACTCCGATGAATTCCGGCGAATGACCAAATCGGGCAGCGAGGTCTGGATTCGCGCGACCTATAACCCGGTCGTCGATGCCAGCGGGCGTGTGACACGCATCGTCAAGTTTGCCAGCGACATCACCGCCCAGAAGCTCGAACAGGCCATCATCGCCGGCAAGATCCAGGCGATCACACGGTCGCAAGCGGTGATCGAATTCCAGCCTGATGGCACCATTATCGCTGCCAATGATGTCTTCCTTCAGACGATGGGCTATTCCGCATCCGAGATCGTCGGCAAGCACCACTCGATGTTTGTTGTGCAGGAAGCGCGCGACGCGCAGGACTACCAGGCATTCTGGGAGAAGCTTCGCCAGGGCGAGTACGAAAGCGCGCAGTTTCATCGCATCGGAAAGGGCCGCCGGGATGTCTGGATCCTCGGCAGCTACAACCCCGTCTTCGACGCCATGGGCAAGGTCGTCCGGATCGTGAAATTTGCGACCGATGTGACCGAAGACGTGCTCAAGCAGCGCGTACGCCAGGACGCGATGGAGTCGATCGACACCGAGCTGAGCGGTATCGCCGCCAGCGTTTCCCAGTCAGCGGGACGCGCCTCGGAAGTTGCCTCGGCCAGTAATCAGGCCTCGTCATCCGTTCAGGGGATCGCAGCCGGCATTGAGGAACTGGCCGCGACGGCCGCTGAGATCGCAGGTCAACTCTCCCGCGTGACCAGCGTGACGCGCGACGCCGTCGAACGGGCACAGGCAACCACTTCAATGGTCGCGACCCTTGCAGAGGGTGCGAAACGGATTGGCGCCGTGGTAACACTGATCAATGGCATCGCGGAGCAGACCAATCTCCTCGCGCTTAACGCGACCATCGAAGCCGCCCGTGCCGGCGAGGCCGGCAAGGGATTTGCCGTGGTCGCATCGGAGGTCAAGCAGCTTGCGACCCAGGCCTCGAACGCAACCGGTGAAATCTCGCGTCAGATCGAGGCCATGCAGGCCTCAACCGCAGAATCAGTCAAGGCGATCGACGAAATTCAGCGCACGATCGGCCAGATTGACGACGTCACCACCTCTGTCGCGAGTGCGGTCGAGGAACAGACCTGCGTCACGGGTGAACTCTCCTCGAACATGCAGGAGGTCGCGACCGGGGTGAACACGATCAATGATGGCATCCGCGAATTCGCCGAGGCCAGCGTCGCGATCAATGCTGCAACCGGCAATCTGCAACGCGCTGCCAGCGCGATGATCTAGTCCCGCGAAACGAGGCATTCCGGGGGCCGCTGCAAGCGGCTCCCGGGACGCCTCGAGCGAAGAATGGATCAGGACCGGACGCAGCGGGGACAGCCCCTTCCCCGGTTCCGGCACAGATATATCAGACAGGGCCCCGGGATGCGCCAATCCGCCGCTTGACCGCGCGCGCGGCACGGGCAAGGCTCAGCGCATGAACGATCTGAAATCTGCCCATAATATCGATGATTTGCGCCTGCTGGCGAAGCGCCGCCTGCCACGCATGGTGTTCGACTATATCGATGGCGGGGCCGATGACGAAGTCACGCTGAAGGCGAATTGCTCGCGCTATGATGCCTACGCGCTCAACTGGAAAGCCCTGGTGGATATTTCCAGCATCGATATGAGCACCAGCGTGATGGGCTCGGCCTGTGACGCGCCGATCATCGTCACCCCGACCGCCGCGCAGCGCCTCTTCCACCCGCGCGGCGGCGAGACGGCCGTCGCCCGCGCGGCTGCGGCTCACGGGCTGGTCTATTGCCTCTCCACCCTGGGCTCGACCTCGATCGAGGCGATTGCGGCGGAAACCACGGGGCCGAAATGGTTCCAGATGTATGTCTGGAAGGATCGCGATCTCGTCATCGCCTCGCTCGAGCGCGCCAAGGCCGCCGGCTATACCGGCCTCATCCTCACGGTCGATGTTCCCGTCGCCGGCAATCGCGAGCGCGATCTGCGCAACAGCTTCACCGTGCCGCCGAAGATCAATGCGAAGACGGTGGCCCAGGTCCTGTCCAAGCCCGGCTACCTCTTCGACATGCTGACGACGCCGAAGATCACCCCCGCGAATTTCGCCGATGACGATCCGCAGGGCGATGGGATTATGGGCTATATCAATCGCCAGTTCGACCGCACGGTTACGTGGGAAGATGCGAAATGGCTCAAGGATATCTGGCAGGGTCCCTTCGCGATCAAGGGCATTGTCCGCCCCGATGATGCCCGCCGCTGCATCGATGCCGGCGCCGACGCCGTCTGGGTCTCCAATCATGGCGGCCGTCAGCTCGACGGCTCCAGCGCCACGATTGATGCGCTGCCCGACATCGTCACTGCCGTGCGCGGCCAGGCCGAAATCATTCTCGATGGCGGCGTTCGACGCGGCACCGATGTCTTGAAGGCGCTGGCACTTGGCGCCCGCGCTGTCGCTGTTGGCCGCCCCTATCTGTTCGGGCTGGGGGCCGCAGGCGAGGCCGGTGTGAACCACGCCCTGACATTCCTGACCGAGAGCCTGCGCCGCGACATGGCACTGACGGGCATCGCCCGGCTCGCCGAACTCGGCCCCGATTTTGTGCGCCGCCCCGCGGGCTGAGCGCGCGCCCTGTCCATCAATGGAGACACCTCATGTTTGCTGCCGAAAGCCTGGTCCGCACCCTGATCAATCAGGGCGTTGAGGTCTGCTTCACCAATCCCGGCACGTCGGAAATGCACATGGTGGCCGCCCTCGACCGCACCAATGGCATGAAGTCGGTCCTGTGCCTGTTTGAGGGCGTCGCGACCGGCGCTGCCGATGGTTATGCCCGCATGGCCGGCAAGCCCGCCTGCACCCTCCTCCATCTTGGCCCGGGCGTCGGCAATGGTCTGGCAAACCTGCACAATGCCCGCCGCGCCTACGCACCTGTCGTCAATATTGTCGGCGATCATGCCGTCGCCCACGCATCGCTCGATGCCCCGCTGACCAGCGATGTCGCCGGTGTCTGCGCTCCGATGTCGCGCTGGGTCGGCACGGTTCGGCAGGCCTCCGAGGTCTCCAGCATGGCCGTCGAGGCCGTGCGCCAGTCCTATGGCCCGGAACGCGGCGTCGCCTCGCTCGTCCTGCCGGCCGATTGCGCCTGGTCCGACCAGGAGCCCGACGTCATTGACGCCGTGGAACTTCCATCGCTGCGCCCTGTGACCGCCGCCGCCCTCGAGGCGGCAGCCGCGGCGCTGCGCAGGGCAAAATCGCCGATCATCTTCCTCGGCAACCAAGCCTGCCTCGAAGACGGCCTGGAGGCTGCAGCCCGACTCTCCGCCGCGACCGGCGCGCCGCTTGTGATGGATACATTCGTGTCCCGCATCGCCAGGGGCCATGGCCGCATTTCCCCCAAACGTCTGAGTTATTTCGGCGAAGAAGCCATCAAGGAACTGGCCGGCTGCGACCTGCTCCTGCTTGTCGGGACGAAGGCACCCGTTGCCTTCTTCGCCTATCCGGGACAGCCGGGGGAGTTTACCCCGGAGGGAGCAGAAATCCTTTCCCTTGGCGGGCCCGCAGACGATGTCACCCCGGCGATGGATGCGCTCGCAAGCCAGTTCGGCCCCGCCGGGCCCGCCCCCAAATCAGAGCGCGCGCAAATGCCGAAGCTCTTCCCGGACGAGGCCCTAAATCCGGGCTATGTCGGCATCGCGCTGGCCCGACACATGCCCGAGGATTCCATCCTTTGCGACGACGCCACCACGTCTGGCATGGGGGTGTTTCCCTGGACGGAGAACGGGCCACGCCATGATTGGCTTTGCCTGACCGGCGGGGCCATTGGTGCCGGCATGCCGCAAGCTGTCGGCGCGGCGCTCGCGTGCCCGGACCGGCAGGTCTTTGCCCTGTGTGGCGATGGTGCTGCGGCCTACACGCTGCAGGCCCTGTGGACCCAGGCGCGTGAGAAGCAAAATGTCATCAATATCGTCTTCGCCAATCATTCCTATCTGGTGCTGAATTTCGAGCTCGCCCGCGTTGGCGCCGGCGAGCCCGGGCCTGCGGCACAGCAAATGCTGTCTCTCGACAATCCGAAAATGGACTGGGTCAAGCTGGCCGAAGGTTTTGGCGTGCCCGCCACAAGAGCCCGCACCGCCGGTGAATTTGACGAGGCCATCGTGGCGGCCCTCAAGGCGGGTGGGCCCCGATTGATCGTTGCAGAGATCTGATCGGAGCCTGACTTAACTACTGACGCGGCGCATCGGCTCGGCAGGCTGCAGGGCCGTGCGCACGGCCTCACGCAGGCTGTTCAGGTCGATCGGCTTGGACAAATAGGCCGCAAAGCCCGCCTCAGAGAAACCGCGCTGATCGCTCTCGGCGGTCAAGGCCGTGACCGCAATGACAGGCACCGATGCCATGGCCGGAATTTCGCGCAACAGACGCGTGGCCGTATAGCCGTCCATCTGCGGCATCTGGATATCCATCAGAACGAGGTCATAGGTCCCGGCCGAACACAGCTGAACAGCTTCCGGTCCGCTAGCCGCGCAATCGATCTCGAGCTGGCTGTCCTCGGCGAGTTTTCCCAGCATGGCCTTCAGGACGATTTGATTGGTCAGAACATCATCAACAACCAGCGCCGTGATCGGCTGGTCGAGCTGGAACACAGCCCCCTCTGGCGATGGTGCGATAACCGGCGCGATACTGCCGGGCTCGGCATTGATCGTTACCGTGAAGCAGGATCCAATGCCGGGCTCGCTTTCGACACTGATACTGCCGCCCATCCGTGCCGTCAGCTTACGGCAAATCGTCAGCCCCAGACCCGTGCCGCCATAATCCCGCGTCGTCGAGCTGTCGGCCTGGCTGAAGGCGTCGAAGATGGACTCGAGCTTGCTCGCCGGAATGCCGGGACCGGTATCCGACACACGTAAAATGGTCTCGACTGCCCACGAGCCATCAATCGGGCGCTGCTCCAGTTGCACGCTGACGCGTCCCTCGCGCGTGAATTTGACGGCATTCCCGAGCAGGTTATTGAGAATTTGCCGGAGCCGGATCGGGTCGGTCAGCAGGACCGGTTCAGGGAGCTCGCCGCAGATGAATTCCACCTGCAATCCCTTCCCCTCGGCCTGGAGCCGCCAGTTCCGCGTCACCGCCCCCGCCAGGTCGGCGATCACGACATCCGCTTCATTGATGTCGAGCGCATCAGCCTCGGCCTTTGAGAGATCGAGAATATCATTCAGCAATTCCAGGAGGTTTTCGCCGGAATCATTGATCATCTCCAAGCTCTGCACCTGCCGCTCGGTCAGGTCGCCCTCGGCACGCAGAATGCGGGTCATGCCCAGAACGCCGTTCAGCGGGGTGCGGATTTCATGGCTCATTGTTGCGAGAAACTCCGACTTGGACCGGTTGGCAGATTCAGCCGCCTCCAGTGCCTGCTGAAGCCGTGCATTGCTGTCGGCCAGGTCGGCATTGACGTCCCTCATCGCCGAGCCATAGGTCGATCCGATGAAGACTGCGGCCACACTGACCATTGCCAGGGCAATCGAAAGAACACTCACCATGCCCGGGGAAAGGACCGACAGGTCAGTGCCCTGCACCTGATAGCTGAGCACGATCTGCGCCAGCAAGACCAGGACGATAGTCGCGCCCGCCACCAGACTTGCCCGCACGCCCCAGGCGACATAGACGCCGAGCGCCATCGCCGGAGCATAGATCAGCACCGGGGCAAACTGACCGCGATTGAGCCAGACCGCAAAAACGATCGCGGCCGTCGACATTCCCAGAGCCAGGGCGATGACGAGATTGGGACGGCGCAGTCGAATGCTGCCAATGCAAGCGCCGGAAACGGCCACCAGCGTGACGACGCTGATCAGTGCCGCGCCGGGCCTCGCCACATGAGACAGGAAGACGACGGCGGTGTTGACCAGGGTCGTAGCCAGAACAAACAGCGTGAATGCAAATGCGACCCGATAGCGAAGCCGAACATCAAAATCGGCGCCTGGTTCAACCCCGGTCAGCCTGTCGATGCGTTTCCAGAACATGCCCATCCCCTTCGGCGTCAACGCGGAATAGGACGCGATTTCAGTTAAGAATCCATTTTGTGTTCAGCCATGTCCCTGCTTGGCAGGCAATGCGCGCGGCCGGACCCGGCACACAAGGATTGTGACCGGGGGCCGGTCTGTGCCAGACAGGGATGGGATCATATAGTCCGCCCGGGCAAGTGCCGGGGGGCGACAGGACGAGCCGCGCTTTCCGGGGAAGCAGAAAGAGATATCCGCCATGAGCCCTGCCGGGTCCGAGAGAAAGCTGATCGACGAATATCGCAATGTCACGGCAATCGTTATTGCCCTGGCCCTGCTGCAGGCAGCGACTGGCGCGATCTCCGTCGTCGGCCCGCTGACGCTCATCGCCCAGGGGGCCTCAACGCTCAAGATCGGCGCCATCGCCTCAACCTATGCGCTCGGCTTCGTGCTGGGCGCCAGGATCGCGCCGCACGAAATTCGCCAGATCGGCCATATCCGGGCCTTCGCTGCCTTCGCAGCCAGCGCTTCACTGGCCGCCGCAGCCCTCTATCTCAGTGACCATCTCGCCTGGTGGATGCTGATGCAATTCCTGATCGGCCTCTGCGTCGCCGGCCTGCTCGCATCCGGCGAGAGCTGGATCGCGGGCGCCGCCCCTGCGGCCCGCCGCGGTGCTGTGATCGGCTTCTACCTCGTCGCCTCCAAGATCGGCTTTATCGCCGGACCGTTTCTGGCAGCCCAGACGACACCAGGCGGAGCCGCCGGCTTTCTGATTATCACCGCCCTTTTCACCGCAAGCCTGATCCCGGTCTCGGCAACCAGAAGGGCCGAGCCCTCCCCGCCCAGCGCCATCCCGTTCGGCCCGGCCAAGCTCTGGAAGGCAGCGCCCTCTGCGGTGCTGGCGGCCTTCATCGCCGGTATCGTCAATGGGGCTGTGCTGCAACTCTATGCTCTGTTCGTTGCCGAGCTTTCGCCCGGATCGGCAGCTGGCATGGCGGCTCTGTTCAACGCCGCCATGGTTGGCGGTGCCGTGCTGTCGCAATGGCCGGCAGGCATGATTTCCGACCATATCGACCGGCGGCTGGTCATCGCCGTCATGGCGGTCACAAGCGGCCTGGCTGCCGCCGCGCTCGCCTTCTTTGCGATGCACCTGCCGATCACGGTGGTTTTTGCCCTGGCCGGTTTGTGGGGCGCCGGGTCAATGTCATTCTACGGCGTGGCTGTCGCACACGCGGCCGATCGCGCCGAGGCCGGGCAAGCCGCCAATATGATGTCCGGCATTCTGATGATCTGGGCCACAGGTTCGATGATCGGGCCGCTGCTCGCCGGCGCCGTCATGGGCGCACTGGGCAGTACAGGCCTGTTCCTGTTCGCGGCGGTTGGCCTCTTCGTGCTCGCACTCTCCATGCTCTACCGCCGGGTCGACCAGCAGCAGGTTGCCGAAGATGACAAGGGCGAGTTCGCGCCGAGCCTGGCGACCAGTCTCGCCAGCGCAGACCTCAACCCGATGAGCGACGAGGATGAGCCTGATCCGGATGAGAGCGTTGAGACCGATGACACGGCTCCGTCAGCATGACAGCAAGTGTTATCGCGACGCAGATCCGATGAATTAAAAATAGATGGATAATCTTCAGCGTCAAAACTGAACGCCATTTAAATTCATGCCTCTGTTCATGCTCTGAAATAAAGAAAATATGGCGAATAAATGTCGGAAATAAATTGTCATTTTCGGATGAGAATTATTTTAAACACACATGCAAGCCTTGCAATTTCGCCGATATTCTTTATTTCATTGCTCTGATTTCATCCACATTCCGACCCCCGGACTCACCCGATACGAGGAGATTGTTCAGCTTATGAATCACGGCCAACGCCCCAACCGCATCGCCGCTTTTGCGGCCGAGAAAATCAATATTCAACAATTGCAGGACGCGTCAGAGACCTTTGGCCGCCACAATCGGCGCCTGACCCTTGTCTCCGACCAGCAGGCCGCACTGCGCGGGTATAACGGGCCGTCTGAACTGAACTTTGCCATCGCCGAAACGACCGCCGAGCTGACGGTTGGCGATTATGAGGCCTTGATCCTGCTTGAGGGCGCACCGCTTCTCGAGACCAGCGCTCATGCCCTGACCAAGCTCTTCGTCGAAGCCGGCAAACCCGTCATTGCCCTTCGCGGCAGCGCAGCCCTGCTCAGCGACCACACCAATGCCCCCATCGCAGACACCGCGGCAGCTGCCGCCATTCTCGGTGGCAATCTCTACGTCAATGCCGATGAAGACTGTGATCTGAAGATCATCGAGGCGGTGGCCAGCCACCTGCTCGCCACCAATGGTGGAGCCGCGCCGGAAACGAAGCGCCGCGCCGGCGGCCGCTTCTAGCACCCGCCTGATCAGCCGACCGAACCGGATGGTCCGCCACGCCCCCACCGGGAGCGCCGGGGCGGACCTCCGGTGGTCTGGCCAAGCCCGACTGACCTGATGCGAACCCAACGGCGCCCCCAAAGCGACGCGCCTTGTTGTGCGTTTGGCTGAAACTGCCGCATCCGGCACCGAAGAAAATGCAGCCCTGATCGAGAATATCGGGACCGAATCTGGCAGCTGGCACGTATACAAACCAGGTATCGCCACCGCCGGAGCGCATCTTGTCTTTTCGCCGCATCATTTTCTGGTCTCATCTCAGTGTCGGCGTCGCCGTCGGCCTGATCGTCTTCCTGCTCTCGGCCACCGGCGTCTTGCTGACCTATGAGCGGCAATTGCTGGGCTATACGGCGACCCGGCTGAGCCCGGACTCAATGTCCGGCGACCGGCTGACCGCTGATGAACTCGCGATGATCGCCACACGCAATGGCGGCAATGCCCAGCGCTCGCTCGTGTTCCACAACGACCCGTCCCGCCCTGTCGAGATCAGTGCCGGTCGCGGACAGACGACGCTGATCCACCCCTATACCGGCGAGCAGATCGAGAGCGCCTCCGGGCCGATGCGCGCATTCTTCAGCGCCGTCACCAGCCTGCACCGCTATCTGGCAATGAGCGGCGATGCCCGCGAGACCGGCGCAGCGATTACCGGTGCTGCCAACCTCGCCTTCCTCTTTATCCTGATCAGCGGCTTCTATCTCTGGTGGCCCAAGGCGTGGCGCTGGTCCTTCATCAAGCTCAACCTCCTGTTTCGCGGCAATCTGCCCGGGGCGAAGGCCCGCGACTATAATTGGCACCACGTGTTTGGAATCTGGGCGCTGGTGCCATTGCTGGCCATCGTGATTTCCGGTGTGGTGATTTCCTATCCCTGGGCGGGAAATCTTCTGGCACGCGCTTATGGCGAGGCGCCATCCGCACAACGTGGACCTCCGGGCAGCGGGCCCGAAAGCGCAGAGGCGGTGCTGGACCTGCCGCCACAGCAGCAACCCGCCGCCCTGCAAGGCCTGCTCGAAGTGGCCAGCGCCTGGACTCCCGCCTGGCGCACTGTCGCGATCGCCCTGCCCGCATCTGCCAATACGCCAAGGATAGAATTGACCGTCGATACCGGCAATGGCGCCCAGTACGGACGCAAACACCTTCTGACCTTCGACCGGGGCGATGGCAGCCTGCTGACCGATGCGGTCGTGTCGCAAACCCAGACGCCCTACAGGCGGGCCCGGATCTATCTGCGCTTCCTGCACACGGGCGAGGTCTATGGCTGGTGGGGGCAGACCCTGGCCGGACTGGGCTCGCTGGCAGCGCTCTTCCTGGTCTGGACCGGCCTGGCCCTCGCCTGGCGGCGACTGATCCTGCCGCTCTGGCGCAAACGCCGACCATAGCCGGCAGCGGTTGAGAAAGAGGCGACCCAGCCATGCAGGATGACGAGGACAAAGACCGGGAGCTGGCACGGCTCGAGACGCTCGCTGACTGGCTCGATACCCGCTTCCGGATTCCGGGAACCTCGATCCGCTTCGGGCTCGACGGGCTGGTCGGCCTCGTCCCGGGCCTGGGCGATCTGGCCATGCTGGCCCCGGCCTTCTATCTGATCATCCGTGCTGCCAGCCTCGGCGCGCCGCTGCATGTCCTGGCCCGCATGCTGATCAATACAGCGCTCGACCTCGTGATCGGCGCCATTCCGGTCGTCGGAGATATCTTTGACGTCGTCTTCAAGGCCAACCGCCGCAATGCGGCGCTACTGGCGCGCTTCCTGGAACGCAAGGCGGCCAAGCGCATCCGCCAGGGGTGAATCTCCCGAACCAGCATGAACCGGAAGAAACACGCTCAACCCGGCTGGATCGTGTTCATCAATCCCCGAACTGCCCCGGAGCAAGCTCCCCCAATGCCCGCCGCACAACGCCGGCTGGCTGAGGGAGCTCTGCGGATTTCATGCCGCCGCGGCGCTGCGACGCCGCCGCCAGCGGCGCCACGCCAGGCTTGCGGCAGATATGATCGTGATGAACACGATAATCACGGCGCCTGCCAGGATCGTCAGGATCATGCTTTCGGCGACAGCGGTGAAGCTCAGGACATCGAGCTGGTGGCTTTGCCAGAACACCCACTCCCCGGCGATCCGCGTGGCGAGATAAGGGTCTCCGGTTTCAAGGACGACAATGCCGTCGCCGCTTGCCGGATTGTAGCGAACAGCGGAATTGATCGCCGGGTCATTGCTGCCATCATGTCCGGCGATGAAATCCCCCTGGCCGTTCGGTGCGTAGAGAATCGTGCCCAGACCCCAGATTTCGAAACCGAATTGCGAGGCCTCCGGTTGGCGCATCAGCGCAATCGTCCGGGGTTGCAGAATGCGGGGCCCGGCTGTGCCGCCGGTCCCGGTTTCCAGCTGTGACTGGAGAAAGCGCACCATATCGGCGGTCGAGCTGTTGAGCGCGGTCGGGGCCAGCCCGGCGAAGCGGTAGCGGGTCGCCTCAGTGCCATCGACATCGTAAAGGGCCGCCCGATTGCCGTTATCACTGAGCTCATCAATATAGGTCGAGTTCTCCATGCCCAGCGGCTGGAAGACGGCGCTCTGCATATAGGTTTCGAACGCCTCGCCGGTCACGTCCTCGACCAGCAATTGCAGCAGGGAATAGCCACCGCCGGAATACTCGAACTGGGCACCGGGCTCGAGACCGACGCGGACCCGGCCATCAGCGCCGGGCGAGGCGTCAGAAGCCCGGGTCAGGGATTCGGTCAGCGGCTGGACATCCTGACCCGGCGCGAACCCGCCATACCCCAGACCGTCAGTCAAACCGGCCGTGTGGCTGAGCAGGCGGCGCACTGTGACGCCATCATTATCGAACTCGCCTTGGGGCAATTGCCAGCTGTGCAGATAGGTCGAGACCGGCGTGTCCAGATCGATGGTCCCGCCCTCGACCAGCGCCATGATGCCGACTGCCGAAACCCACTTGCTTAGCGATGCGAGCTGAAAACTGGTGTCGCGATCAACAGGGGCGCCGATAGAGGCATAGTATTCCCCGACGATTTCGCCATTTTCCAGCAGGGCAAGTCCCAGATTGCCATGGTGATCGGTGTCGATGATCTCGGTGGCGGCCTGCAGAAATCCGCTCACATCGTCCGGCTCGGCGATGGCGGTGCGGGTCCAGCCATTCATGGTTCCGGTGAAAATGAGCGCAGCCCAGGCCGCAATTGCGACGAGGGCGGACACAACAAGCAGAAGATAGCTACGCATGGGCACAGTTCCTGTGGAGCCCCGGACACACGCGTGACCGGGTATGTGGATGTTCGTTTTCGAGTTGGGGACACCATGCGTGGACGGCCCGCCACGCAGTGTAGGTGACGCCATTCATGTCGGCAAAACCTCGTCCGGCTGCCATCACCATTGCGGCCAGGTGCGCAACCGAGCAGCGCGCGGCTTTCTGACCTCTGGCGCGAACATCGGGCTTCCGCCGACATGGGGCGGGCAAGCACCTATTATTGCAAGCAGCATGGGTTTCATTCCTCAATCTGGCTGAATTGTGTGCCACGAATGCCCGCCCCGCCTTGCCAGCGATAGAGAAAAGTGACGAACTGCTCGCATGGATGACGAACCGCTCATTGCGAAAAAGCTCTTTGTCCGGTTCCTGGAGGTCTGCGTCGTCCTGCTTGTTGCGATCGGGATTCTCGCCCTGACCGGACAGTCCGTGACACCGCGAGTCATTGACTCCGCCGGGACGCTTGAGTTCCGCGCAACGGCCCCGCTGGATTTGCATTCGGCCTGGGTAGACGCTGAAACACTCGCTTTTGTGGACCTGCCGCATCCACAAACAGATGCCTGGCTGCGCTGGTCGCCGACCCGCGCTCTCCCGCACGACCGTCCATTGGCGATCCAGATGGGCGGCCCATTCTCGGCGGATGCTTATTTCAACGGCGTGCTGATCGGTTCGAAAGGTGTTCCGGGAGCAACGCCGCTCGACGAGCAGGCCGGGCAGATTGACGGCCTGTTCGCTATTCCGTCCGGCCTGATCAGCGATGAGGGCAATTGGGTCACCCTCCACTATTCGAGCCATCACGCGGGGTATCAGCCAGCGACCCTTGCCCAGACTCTGTCCATTTTGCCTTATCGCGACGATGCGCGGCGCCCCTTGCGATATTATGCGCCCATCATACTTCTCGCGGGCGCACTCGCTGGCCTTATCCTGCTGGCCACTCATCTATGCCGGACCCGAAAATATGCGGTGGGCCGATGGTTGATCATTGCATTGACAGGGTTGTTGATCGCGGGTGGCGCAGAAGTCTCCCGCGCGCTCATCAATTACCCCTATGACTGGCATCAGCCGCGGCAGGCCATCCAGCTCACAGGTTTTTTTGTCTTTGGCGCAGGCTTATTGCGCTATGGATTATTGCGATGGCCGGCTCCGACCCGATGGCTGCGCCTTGGCTTCTGGGGAGCGGTCGTGCTGGCCTCCATAGGGGCGTTCGCGTCTAGCGGATACGATGCCCGCTCTTCCACAGCGATTGGCATTTTAGTCGGCACAGCCGGGCTCTGGTTGGTTTGGACAGGCCTTCGCACGGAGCGCTCAGCCGTATTGCTCGCACTCCCGCTCGTGGCAGTCGCGATCTACAGCCAGATAGCGCCCGGCGATTTGCTCGACCGGGGCGCCTATTTGCTGGTGACCCTCCTGTTTGGTCATGCCCTGCTGCGGCACGATTTTGTGCTTGTGCCTTTGCCGTTGGCGGTCGCAAAGCCAAAAACCCTCGCCGTGACGGAAACCGGGCGTACGCGCTTTTTGCCGATCGACGCGATCCTGTTCTTGAAAGCTGCGGGCAACTATACCGAGATCCACTCAGTCAATGATGCGGTGATCCTGGACGGACGTGGCCTCAGCCAGGTCTTGAATCACTTGCCCGAGACTTTTCAGCGTGTGCATCGGTCCTGGGCGGTAAATCTGGATGCCGTTGAAGCGCTCCACACCCGCGAGGGCAGCCGTTATGAACTAAGCTTGGCCGCTGGCCGGCAAATTCCGGTCGGCCGAAAACATGTTCGGACCCTACGAGCACTGCTGTAGAGCGGCTGTCAGACTGTGAGACCGGAATCCAGACCGGCGAGAAATACGACATTTCACGCCAAGGGCCGCGCACCACGCAACAAAACTGGCGTGATTTCCGACATTTATGGAAATTTGGTAGGCCCGGAGGGACTCGAACCCCCAACCAAGCGGTTATGAGCCGCCGGCTCTAACCAGTTGAGCTACAGGCCTGCTCGACAAGCGAGTGCGCCATAGCTACTGCGTCTTGCGGTCATCGCCAAGGTGCTTCAGGCAGGCGATGTCAGTGTCTTGCGCCGCCGCGCGTGTTTCGGGCCGATGCTGAAGACCAGCAAGTGCGCCAATACGATGAGCCCAAGAATGAAGAGCGCGATCTGATCGCGCATCCAGAAGCGCAAACTGTCCACTTCGCCCCAATAGGCCCGTGAGGCCGCCACGGGGTCGTGCCCGATCCCCTGCGAGGCCAGCGGAGCGATCACCGCGGCCGCCACTTGCGGCGACACGAACTCATACCCCATGGCCTGCAGAGAGGTGGTCAGTTCGGTCAGACGCGCCGGATCCAGATACCAGTGGAAGAAGAAGCTGGCATAGCTGTCCCGCAGCACGAGATTGCGCCTGGCCGTTTCCAGCATCGCGTCCATCGAGCGGCCGTGAACACTGCCCGGCGGCGCCCAATTGCCCAGCGTTTCGGGCAGGATGATGTCACCGCGGATATCGCGCACCGGATAGGGAAAGAATTGCTCGCCGAAGATCTCGCCCGCTGCCATCGCGTCCGGCGCATCACCCCTGGCCTCGCCCGAGTAATAGAGGACACGTTCCAGGCGCGCGGGAAATTGCTCCCCCATCGCCCGATAGGCAGCGCGCGAGGCAGCATAGTGCGGTGAGGTGAACAGCCAGGGCCTTGGCAGGCCGGCATCTTGCCATCCGGCAAAACCGTCTTCGAGGCGGTCATTCCACATGGACTGGCTGTCGTCGGTCAATGGACCGAGCAGGTCAAAGCGGCCAGCGCTATCGAGCCCGACCCGGAAAAATTCATAATCCCCGCCACTGACGCCGAAATTGGGATTGGGCGTATCGCCGTGCTGGTGGGTATGGCCATGCATGACCAATGTGCCGCCGGCGCGGGTCATGTCGCGCAGGGCACTCGCCAGATAGGGGCGCTCGCTCAACGTGAAACGTCGCTCACGGCCGTTGGAAAAATGCCCTGTCGGATCGACATAACTGTCATAGACCGTCGCGGCGAACGGCACATTGAGCGCCTCGATTGCCGCCAGCAGCGTCCGGATCTGCTCCGGATCGGCATCCGGCCCGATATCCTCGATACGCATCAGGGCCTGGTGGACCTCCGGCGCATCCGGCGCCAGGGTGCGAGAGAGAATGTCGGCGAACACCAGATAGCGATCATCCTCAGTGGCGTAAGGGATCGGGCTTTCGGTGACATAGGTCAGCTGGCCACTTCGCAGGGCCCAGGGCAGACGCTCACCGTCTGCGGACTGCATCTCGGCGAGAACCTCGACACGGTCCGGGTCTGTGACACGGATGCCGGCGACCATCTCCGTGCTCTCCGGCGAGCGCGTAAAGGTTTCGCCCCGATAGAGAACGTCCGGGAATTCCTTTTGCGTGGCCGCTTCCGCCAGCCAGCCGATCTGCGCAGCCAGGCCGGGGGCGCCGGCTTCAAAAGCGACCGGGTCCGGCTGGATCCACATTGTCGTGCCCTGTCCGTTCACGGCATCGTCGAGCAGGGCATCTGGCACAGACTGGCCAAAGGTTGAATTGACGACGATCAGCGCGTCATGGCTGTCGCGATCATGGGCCTGATAGGTCGAGATCGCAGCCAGGGCCGCCTCGGCGTGTCGGCCAACGAGATTGGCGATGTTGACGGCGTGCAGCTCGCCAAGTGCCGGGTCTTCACCCTGATCGGGGTAGAGCACCAGAACGCTGGAGCGGTGGGCTGCCGGAACGGATTCGGACTCAGCACTGATCTCGCCGTGCAACGGATAGATCAGTGCGCCCCACAGCGCTGTCAGTATTATGGCCAGACGGACAATCATGTTCCGGCGTGCTCCCCAGCATCACAAGCGTTAAAATTCGCCGGGGCATGCGTCGAAATCGCGGTCCAATTACGCCTTTTCTGCGACAGGGCGGGGTCATTCCGGGGCGGCGCCGTTCAGGTTCGAGACATCTGCCCTGTGACTGACTGACGCCCATAGCCATTCCCTGATAGGATGGCATGGCCCGCCTTCAGGCGCGGGCCGCCCGAAATCACTCGAGCACTCCAAGGAGTCCCCCATGCTACGTAGTCTTCTCGCCTCGACGGCACTCATCCTCGCCGCCAGCCCCGCCCTCGCCGAAGACATCAACCCGACGCTTTCGCTGTCCGCCTCGGCAACCGTCGACGTCCAGCCGGACTACGCGACAGTCAGCTCTGGAGTTGTCACACGCGCAGCGACCGCCCAGCTGGCCGTGCAGGAGAATGCCCAGGCCATGACGGCGGTCTTCGAGGCCCTCCGTCGCGCAGGCGTTTCGAGCAATGACATGCAGACCTCGCAACTCAGCGTCTCGCCCGTCTACTCAAACAGCCGGGCCACCGAAAACGGGGAGTCGGTCATCACCGGCTACGAAACCCGCAACACCGTCTCGGCGCGGGTTCGCGACACCTCCCGGGTCGGCAATGTGATCGATGCCATGGTCTCGGCCGGCGCCAATAACATCCAGGACGTCAGCTTCGGCGCCGAGGATACGTCCGCAGAGATGGACCAGGCGCGCCGCGAAGCGGTCGCCACCCTTCTCGCGCGTGCCAATCTGTTCGCAGATGCTGCCGGGTTCGAACTGTGCGGAATTACGCGTCTGAGCGAGGATTTCGCGCGCCCGGCCGCCCCGATGATGATGGCGCGGATGGAAATGGATTCAACGCCGATCGCCGCCGGTCAGCTTGAAATTACCGCGACCGTGAACGCCGACTTCTGCATCGCAGACTGATCAGGCAGCTTCCGGCTTGGCCATGACCCGGTTGTTTTCGTCCAGCAGGACGACAACCGGGTCGTGCTGCTCGGCTTCGGCCGCATCCATGTCGGCATAGGCAACGACGATGATGCGGTCACCGATCTGGGCTAGGCGCGCAGCGGCGCCATTAATCCCGAACATGCGGCTCCCGCGCGGCGCCTCGATGGCGTAGGTCGTGAAACGCTCGCCATTATTGATGTTCAGCACATCGACCTGTTCGAACGGCAGAATGCCCGCCGCTTCGAGATAGTCGCGATCAATCGATATCGATCCTTCATAATGCAGGTCTGCCTGGGTGACAGTTGCCCGGTGAAGCTTGCATTTCATCATGGTGAGACGCATCGCGCTCGAACTCCGTACAAAACATGCTGCACTGCACATACGTGGGGGCGCGGCGGATTTCAATGTCTGTCGGTGTGCAATTGCGAGCGAGTGCCGGCCGCCCGATGAATGCAGGCTTACCGGGGGTTTCAATCAAGGTTCATGCGTGATCTTCCAAAATCGTGTATATTGAGGTTCCTGGGAGGGGAAAATGAACCCGAAACACACGTTTTTGACCCCGGTCTTGCTGGCTGTACTCGTCAGCGCGAGCACGCAGGCGCAATCTACCGCGCCCGTCCGGCCAGCGCCGGTGCAGCCACTCACCGTGCAGCCCGCTGCCCTGCAGCTGAGGCAACCGGTTGAGGCACCCGCCAGCCCGGATGCCCCGAGAACCGTTGCTATCAACTGGACGCAGGCCCAGAGCGATGCGCGACGCCAGGGCGTGCCGGTGAACCAGGAAGTCACCGCCTTCAGGCTTGCACCGCAATTGCCGCGCCCGAGCAATCGGGAGGCCGGCCAGGTCACGCAGACCCGGCTGCCGGTACTGGTCCCCAATATGGCGGCACTCAGCGCCAACCCGCCGCCGACGGTGCTGCTGTTTCCACGTGAGGATTTCTACACGCTCTCCATCAGCGGCGACGGGCTGGTGGTCGAGGTCTTTGGCACCCGCCTCGTTCACGCCCAGGCGCCCGACCCGCTTTCTGCCCGTCAATTGCGCGCCACGGATCCGGACGGCTTGCGCGTCTCGGCAACCGAATACGGCCAGGTCGCAGACTTCAATCGCTACGGCGCCGCCTATACCGTCACGCTGGAATGCGACAACCCGCAGTCTGATCCGCGCTGCGCCGATGATGAGCTGGTCCGCCGCCTCGCCCGGTCTCTGCTGATCGTGGCCGGCACACCCGGCGAGGGAGGCTGATCATGTCCCGCCAGGCTGAACTCACACTCGCCGCTGCTGTCTCTGTCGCCGGGATTGCCGCCATGTTCTGGGCTCCTATGCCGGGTGAGACAGCGACCCCGCCGGACCCGCTGCCGCTTGTCGAGGAGGAGGAGGCTGAACCCGCCGCCGAGACCCCGGACGCCGAGGCAGAAGAGCCCGCTGCAGTCGAGGAAGAAGAAACCGAGCCTGCTGCCGAGGAACCAGTCCCGGCGGAGGAAGATCCCCCGCTGCTGGACGATGCCGGAGACCCTTTCAGCTGGATGCCGGCCGGCGATCTCCTGCCCGATTCCGGCACCGGGCAGACGCTGCAGATCAATTACGCGCCCGGCATGCGCTTTCCTGTCGAGGAAGGCCGCGCCTTTGCCAATAGCCAGGTCTATAATTATGGCGGCTATCTCGGCCCGGCCGGCGGCCAGTGCAATGCAGCCAATTATTCTTATTCCTGGCGCGATGACTTCTGCGAGACGCGCGGCTACGGCACGCCCATGTGCCCGAGCGGGCATGGCCATCAGGGCCAGGATATCCGTCCGGGCACCTGCACCGATGCGGCGCACCGCGCCGTCGCTGCGGCTGACGGGACGATCACCTCGATCGGCAGCTATTCCGTCCGCCTGATGAGTGATGACGGCATCCGCTACACCTATCTCCACCTCGACAAGCCGAGCCTGGAAGTCGCGGCGGGTGATCGCGTCACGCGCGGCCAGGTGATTGGCGTTGTCTCCAATGAGTTCGGCGACACCTCGACGACCATCCACCTGCATTTCGAGATCCAGATGGCCGTCGATACCGGCGGCGGTATCCAGAACACTTCGGTGCCGCCCTATCTGGCGCTCGTCGACAGCTATCAACGCCTGCTCAATGGCGATGAAAGCTGAGCTGCGGCCGGACCTCGTACCCACAGCCCCAGGGCTCCCTCACTGCCGCACCGACAGACGACGCGGCACGCAAAAGGAATGAACGCATGACGGCACGGATCTGGCTGACAATCGGCATAGCTGCCTTCAGCCTCGCGGCTTGCGATGGTGTCCAGGATCGCGAAAACGGCTATGGTGGCGATTCAGATTACGCAGTCTCGGACGGCGTCTTCGCTGGCCGGATGCAAGCTGAGACCCCCTCGCCCGCACCACCACCGCCACCGCCACCATCCGCGTCCGGCAATGTGCCGGTGGAAGCCGTCGAGCGGCTGATCGCCTATAGCTATAATTACAATTTCCAGACGCCTGCCGAAGCGACGGCCGATCTGATGGCCAGCCACCAGGCTGCCTGCAGCGAGGCCGGGGCGGATCAATGCCAGATCATCGCCGCCAACACTTATAATGATGGTCGCGGCTCGGTCTCCGGCATGGTGCAATTGCGCGCCAGCCCGGCCTGGGTGGAAGACTTCCAGGCCGGCCTCACCGCCGATCTCGAGGAGGCCGGTGGCCGCATCCAGAACCAGTCGCAATCGGCCGAAGACCTGACCTCGGAAATCTATGACATCGAAGCGCGCCTGGAAGCCAAGCGCGTCCTGCGCACCCGGCTCATCGCCCTGCTTGAACGCTCCGGCGCCAGCGTGGAGGAACTCGTCCAGGTCGAGCGCGAGCTCTCCAATGTCCAGGGCGATATCGAAGGCACCGAGGCCCGCATCCGCTCCATGCGCGGCCGCGTCTCCATGTCCTCGCTGGCCCTGAGCTATCAATCGCGTGTCGAGCCGGTCAGCCCCGGCGCCTTCGACCCGCTCACCTCGGCCCTGACCAATGTCTTCCGCGAACTGGCGGCGGGCCTGGCCAATGTCATCACCTTCATCGCCGGTTTCGCGCCCTGGCTGCTGGTGATCGTGCCGCTCTTCTGGCTCCTCAGCCGCTGGCTGCGTGGATTGTGGCGCCAGCGCCGCGAGAACAAGGCGGCCAGGTCCGAATAGGACTGCGCCCGGCTGGCACTTCGGTGCCGGCCGGGCCGCTCGCCCGCATTCAGCCGGTCAGATGCAGCACGATTTCGCGCCGCTGCGGCCGCCGCCGGTGCTCAAACAGATAAATCCCCTGCCAGGTGCCCAGCACCAGACGCCCGTCCGCGACGGGTATCCCGATGGAGGTCTGGGTCAACGCCGCCTTGATATGCGCCGGCATATCATCCGGCCCCTCGGCCGTATGCGCCAGCCACGCCATCGACGGGTCATCGCCATCGGGCACCAGCCGGGCGAAGAAGGCGTTGAGGTCACGCTGCACGTCGGGATCGGCGTTTTCCTGGATCGCGAGCGAGCAGGATGTATGGCGCACGAAGACCGTCAGGAGGGCATCGGTTGGGTTTTGTTCGGAAACGAAGCTCTTTGCCGCGCGGGTGAAATCGTAGAGGCCTGGGCCGGTGGTCTGGAGGGTGAGTGTGGTGAGGGGCATAGCTTTAACTCTAGCGGACCCGCACCGGCATTCAACGGCCGGACCAAAAAACGAGAAGGCGCCCCGGTTTCCCGGGGCGCCCTCATATAACAGGAGAATGCCTGGCTCTAATTATCCAGGAAGCTCCGAAGCTTCCGAGACCGGCTCGGATGCTTCAGCTTGCGCAGCGCCTTGGCTTCGATCTGGCGGATGCGT
>TARA_R110000868_G_scaffold45045_2_pt1 | contig 29177 bp, 27 predicted proteins | sample TARA_R110000868 | Tara Oceans TARA_R110000868 (sample SAMEA4397489) | marine metagenome | biome: Polar Biome; feature: [SRF] surface water layer (ENVO:00010504); material: water (ENVO:00002006), including particulate matter (ENVO:01000060) such as... | depth 5 m | reverse complement strand
CAAGGACAAGGCAACCGGCAAGGAGCAGCAGATCCGCATCCAGGCTTCCGGTGGCCTGACCGACGCCGATATCGAGCAGATGGTCAAGGACGCCGAGGCGAATGCCGAGTCTGACAAGGCCGCCCGTGCCCTGGTGGAAGCCAAGAATGGCGCCGAAGCCATGGTCCACCAGACCGAAAAGCAACTCGAGGAATTTGGCGACAAGGTCCCCTCTGCCGACAAGCAGGCGATCGAAACCGCACTCTCCGAGCTGAAAGAGGTCAAGGATGGCGAGGATCTCGAAGCCATCCAGCAGAAGACCCAGGCGCTGGTCCAGGCTTCGATGAAGCTCGGCGAGGCGATCTATTCAGCCCAGCAGGCTGAAGCCGGCGAGAGCGACGGCGAAGAGAAGGCCGATGACGATGTGGTCGACGCGGAGTTCTCCGAAGTTGACGACGACGCCAAGAAAGACGCTTAAGGTCGCGAAAACCTGCGGGACGGTCCTCCTCGACGAGGACCGTCCCCACCGACTTTGAGGCGTGAGCATGTCGACACCCGATCCGATCTCGGCACCCTTCGGGGCGTTTTCGCTTTCCTCCTTCGAGGAATGGGTGAGGCGGCTGGCCATGGCCCTGCCGACAGACGGGCTGCGGCGCGGTGGAGAATCCATCGTGCGGCGGTTTCTGATGGCCGGTGGCCGCGAGATCGCTGATGTCGAGGTCTTTCCCGGCCAGTTTGCGCGCCTGCATATGCGCGATAATCGCTGCGAGAAACGGGTCTTTGCCGGCTCGAAAACCTGGGACAGCGCCGAACGCGCCGCGATCCGCGATGCCATCGCCGCCAAGCCCGACGGCGAGACTTTCGTTTTCGTCGATGCCGGTGCCAATGCGGGTTTCTACACCCTCTCTGCAGTGGCCGACGCCAAGGGTCTCGGCAAATCCCTGCAGGCTGTGGCCATCGAGCCCGACATGGAAAACCGCCGCCGCCTGGAATTCAATCTTGCGGCCTCGCGGGCCGGCAATGTCGCTGTGCTGCCTTATGCGCTGGGCGCGGAGGAGGGCGAAGCCCTGCTGGTCCAGGGCGGCAATAATCGCGGTGAAGTGCATGTCGAGACCAGCGGCGAGGGCGTCAAGGTTCGCCTGCGTCCCCTCGCCGCGGCACTGAGCGATACCGGCGTCACCCATGTCGACGCCATGAAGATGGATATCGAGGGTTTCGAGGAAATTGTCCTCGAGGCCTTTTTTTCGAGCGCCCCACGGTCCACATGGCCCGGGATGATCCTGCTCGAAACCCGGCATGAAGCCGGGATCACGGCAGGGGCCGCCGGCCTGTGCCTGCGCAATGGATACAAATTGGCAATGCAGATGCGTCAAAACGCAGTTCTGGTGCTGAGCCCTGGTGAGTTGTAATGAGCAAGCGTGACTTCTACGAAATTCTCGGTGTGGCAAAGTCCGCTGACGGCAAGGTGCTGAAAGCGGCCTATCGCAAGCTGGCGATGGAGTTTCACCCCGACCGCAATCCCGGCAATGCCGAGGCGGAAGCCAAGTTCAAGGAAGTCGGCGAAGCCTATTCGGTGCTGTCTGACGAGAACAAGCGCGCCGCCTATGACCGCATGGGCCACGCCGCCTTTGAACAGGGTGGCGGTGGCGGCGGCTTTGGCGGACAAGGTCCGTTCGGCGCTGGCGGGGCGGCCGAGTTTGCCGATATTTTCGAACAGGTCTTCGGCGATGCCTTCGGGCGCGGCGGACGGCGCGGTGGCGGCCATACAGGGCCGGCCCGCGGCAATGATCTGCGCTTCGACATGGAAGTGACGCTGGAAGACGCCTTCAACGGCAAGGAAACCACTATCACCGTGCCGACGGCAATGAATTGCGAGCGTTGTGACGGCCAGGGCAATGAGCCGGGCACCACGCTGGAAACTTGCCCGACCTGCCATGGTGCCGGACGCATTCGCCGCTCCCAGGGCCTGTTCACGATGGAACAGAGCTGCCCGCAATGCGGTGGCCGCGGCCAATATGTCCAGACCCCCTGCCAGGAATGCGATGGCGTTGGCCGCGTGCGCAAGAACCGCACCCTGACGGTCAATATCCCGGCCGGTGTCGAGGACGGCACCCGCATCCGCCTTGCCGGTGAAGGCGAAGCGGGAGCGCGCGGCGGACCACGCGGCGATCTCTACCTCTTCCTCTCCTGCAAGCCGCACGAGCTGTTCGAGCGTGACGGTGCCAATCTCTATTGCCGCGCTCCCGCCTCCATGGTCTCGGCCGCGCTCGGCAGCACGCTGGAAGTGCCGACAATCGAGGGCGGCAAGGCCGAACTGAAAATCGCCGCCGGCTCCCAGACCGGACGCCGCATGCGCCTGCGCGGCAAGGGCATGCCCCGCCTGCGCGGCGGCCCACGCGGCGACATGGTCGTCGAACTCTTCGTCGAGACCCCGCGCAATCTGTGCGAACGTCAGAAAGAGCTCCTGAAAGAGTTCTGCGCCCTCTCCGGCGAAGGCTGCAATCCCGACAGCGACGGCTTCTTCAACAAGGTCAAACAATTCTGGAACGACGTCACCACGGATGACGGGCGGCCGAACGCTTAGGGCGGGAGGCTAGTTCCCCGGGCGGCGGAAGCTGGCGCGCGGGAGATCGCCGCGGGCTCGCAGGCGTTCCAAGGGTTCAACGATAGGACTGGACCCGCCTTCGTCGTGCATCGCCAAGTCAGTGATGACTGAAGCAAGAGCACCAAAACGCGGACGATCCTCCAGGGGAGTCGTCAAGTGAGACCCGTTCCAATATCCCGGGGGAAGGTATCTGCCGAGTGACTCGAATGCGTCCTCGACGAAAATCTCATCATGATCAGCCTGTTCCAGGGCCAGCAGGCAATCGCTCAACAGCGTGGCGGCCTTTTCCTCGCCATGGTCCGCCGCAGACGGTATCATTCGGTCGATCACCACGCTTGCCGCGACGGCCACCCGGCTCGGCAGCCCTATTTCCATCGCGAGCGCCAGCATCACCGCGGGATACTCAGCCACCGCCTCGTCTGTGCCCATGAACGCCTCAGCATTTTCCCGCATCCGCCGGGCCTTCTCGAACCGGTAGAGATTCATGAAGCGCTTGGCTGAACGCGGCGATTTGGTGATCAGCGGACCAAGCGCCTCGATGGCGGCCACCTCGACAGGTGTGATCTCGACAGCCTCACGCAGGGCCTCGACCTGGTCTTCCTCAACCGGCTCGACTTCGGCATAGACGGACTCGTCATGCAATCCGCCACGCTCGCTCCTCTCCGTCGAGGCGCGTTCGGATTCCGTGTGGCTGCCGCCCACGTCCGAGTCTTCGTTCCGTAAGTAGATGGCCCGCGCGGCATCATGCCGTGTGTTGCGATTCTGTGCTGCTAGCTCGCGTTCTGGTTTCGTCAGCAATTCTCGAACAAATAACTGGAAGGAGCCGCCTTCACTCAGATCCATACCCCGAAGCCAATAGGGGAATTGGAATATCTTCTCCAGATAGTCCTCCGGATGCACCTCGCCCGCGTCGAATTGTTGCTGGTATTCCCGCTTCAACGCCCCCTCAAGCCAGCGCGCATCGACGCCAACCACCACGACAAAAAGCGGCAGGGCGAGCAGGAGGTGAACGGCCTCCAGCACCTTGATCACCGTGGCATCCGGGCAGCGGTCGAGATCGTCGATATAGAGGACAATCCGTTCAATTCCAGGCAAGTCCTCCGGCTTGATGCCTCGCTGTTCGCGCGCTGTGGCGGACAGGAGCAGATTGGACATCATCTTGAAGTCATCATGCAATTGCGAAACAAGGCCGAGATGCTTGCGATAGCCTTCATCGCCGGCCCGATCCTCGATCAGACGCAGAAAGAGCTCGCCCGGTTTCTCGCCGCGATGCGCGGCCGCGACGCGCTCATAAACGTCCCGCTTGGCTTCATAGTCGAGCGAGGCAAGGGCCTTTGCGCTTTCAGCTGCGGCGAGCTTATCAGCAGCATTTCGCTCGGCATTCCGGGCGTCATCCTCCTGCTTGAGCTTGTCTGCAATCACCTGATCACGCGCGATGCGCAATTTCGAGAGCGATTCGTTGACCTTGCTGATATGCGGCACGAGCCAGCTGGCCGCGCCGCCAATCACGCCGGCGATAGAGCCGAGCCAGGCGATCATGCTGGCAATTTCCGGCGCGAAATGTCTCGCCAGAACCGCCAGACCAATCCCGCCGGCTGCCAGCCCGACAGCGATCAGGGCCGAGCGCCAGACCAGCTTGGCTCCGGGCCGTTCTCCCGCAATCAGGGCAGTGAAAATGTAGCGGGCGTGCCCGTCGAGCTCGCGCGTTTCACCGGCGAGCTCGACAAGCGTCTCGGCGTCGGGCGTGTGATCGCCAAGCCCCAGAGCGCGCATGGCAGGGCTCAGATCAAGCCCGACCGGAATGTCCGCCCAACTGACACCCTGCTGACGTTTTGCGAGCTCGGACCGGGCGTTGGCGACATCCTGGCTGCGCTTGCCCAGCAGATCTCGTGCTGCCTCCGTCTCGACCTTCGCCGCGTCCAGCGCCTGTTCCGCCTCGCGGGCAGCCTGCTCGGTGAGGCTCAACTTGCCGATCAGGTTTTCGATGAGTTGACGCTCATCCCGGCCGCAGCCTTCGGAATGGTCAAGCAGCCCCCGGAAAATATTGGCCGCCAGCGACGCCCACAGATCCGCCTCGGCATAATGCCAGGCATTGAAACGGATATGCGCGATATTCTCGACAAAGGGCAGCCGGTTCTCGACCCGCCCGGCCTCCATCTGCTCACGCGCCAGCTTCGCCTTGGCGGTACTCTCCCCGATCGCCTTTTCGAGGATCTCCATGAAGGTTGATTTGCCCGAACCCCAATCGCCAAACAGACCAATGGCCAGCGGGGGCCCCGGCTCCTCCAGAACAATCAGGTCGGCCATCGCCCGGGCATCCGCCACGACACCAAGCGGGTCATCGAGCAGGGCTCCATCGGGGCCGATCCAGGGCTTGTCGCGGCTATAGCGGGGCAGGAGCGCGCCCGCCGGGCGCTCGGGCGCTGGCGGACCCAAGCTTTCAACAGCGGCAAACACGCTGCGCCAGGCTTCGCCATCCTCACGGCCCCAGAGGTTTTCCATGGTCGAGGTTTCGATGCGCCGAGCGAGCAACGCCCACTCCGCCGCGCTTGCGCCCATCGCGGTCATGGCCTTGCGCGCCCCCGGCGCCAACAGGCAGGCCGCGGCGAAATGCCGAGCGTCGATGCGCGCCTGCGACGGAATGGTCTGGTCACGAATCAGGTCGGCCCGGCTCAGGATGGCCACCGCCTCGGGCATCAGGAAGACGCGCCGGTCTGCCTTGCGCACCGCTTCCACCGAAAGCTTTCTGGCCCCGACCCCTGCCCGGAAAAGACTGTCCTTCGCCTCGGTCGCCGCCCAGTAGAGCGCGCCGTCGGGCGGAAGATTATACTCACGCAGCGCGACAAGGGCGTCATACGTATCCCTGAAAGACCACTCCCCGGTCCCATCGGCCGCACGAACCGCCGCAGAAGGCCGGCCGGCCAGCATTGCCTGGATCAGGAGATTCGGCGTCACCGCATAAACCTGCTCGGAACGATCAGTGAGGGTCGGTATCCTTTCCTGCTGGATGGCGAGGAGCCCGGCCCATTGCAGCCAGGTGCCGAGCGTATCCGACAGCGCGCGAGCGCGACCTCGGATGGCCTCAAGGAGGGCGGCCAGTTCGATGGCGCGACCACGGGCATCAAGGAAAATCTCGTCGGCGCGAGCCACCTCAAGAGCCTGCGGATATTCCCCTACGGTGTCGTCCAGACCTGGTGAAACAGACGGCAGGAGCGAGCGGGCCTGTTGGAAGCGCTCAGATTCAGTTGCCAGAGCCTCCCGAAATCCCTGCATCGCGGCGTCGTCGCCCGCATCGAGATCGTCAAGCAGGCCGGCAAGCCCTCCCAGGGTGAGCTCCAGGACCTCGACCAGCTTGCCCGGACCGAGCGTGCGGGGCATGTCCTGCAAGAGTCTGAGCCACACGGTCAAACGGTCATCGACACGCAGGGCCAAGTTCGCGGCGTTGGCTCGCTCCTGGATGGCGCGAACGCCGGATAGCGCGTTCGCAGCGGCCTCAGTCGCGATGCGGGCGGCCGCGACAGCCGATTCGTCCCAAATCGTCCCGGACGCCTCGCGCGGCGTTTCCTGCGGATCATTCTCTACCGGCATCCGTGCACACCCTCTCCCTGCACGCCCACCTTCACCCCACCCAAGCGCGAATTCAAGCTTTCCGGCGCGTGACATAGCCACCCGGACCGGCCTAGTCTGTCGGCCAATGGCTGACGCGAGCGAAACTCCTGCACAACCCCCTGGCTCTGACCGCTTTATCCCGGCCGAGACCTTGATCTATCGCTGGTCTCCGCTGGGCATGTGGGGGACGACGCTGGCGATCCTGCTGATCAGCCTGGGCTCGTTTGCGCTGATCGCCGAGACCACGGGCCAGCCGCATCTGGGCTATATCGATGCCGCCGGGCAATGGCGTTTCAATACGGTCAGCTGGATCGGTTTCGTGCTGTCCATGATTCTCACGGCCGCGCTCGGCCTGACGGAGCTTGGCCGGCGCCGGGAACAAGCTGAGCGGACCAGCCTGCTGGCCGCCCTCGACCCTGCCGGACATGCCGCAGCAAGCGCGCTGAGCGATGGCGAGGTGCGGATCGCTTGGCGCCGGCGCTACTGGCTCCTGACAGCGCTGGGATTCGCTGGCGGGCTGGCTTTCAATATTTACATGGCCATGTCGGAAAGCATGAGCCTGACCGATTATCTCCAATCCATCGGGCTCTGGTTCCTGCTCTTTTCGCCGCCGCTTTACGCGGTGGGGCTGCGTGCCGGGCTGGGCCTGGCCCGCGATGGCCGCGAATTGCGGCAATTGGTCGATGCCCATGTCGAGATCGATCTCTACCATCTCGAGCGCCTGCATGTTTTCGGGCGCCTGGGACTGGGCGCAGCGGGCTCCTGGCTGGTGATGGCCGGGGTCTTGCTGCTGTTTGTCGCGGATCCGCGCCAGGTCTGGATCGCCGTGCCGGGGATCGGCATTGCCGCACTGAGCGGCATACTGGCCTTTGCAGGCGCCGTGCGGCCGATCCAGCGCAAGATCCAGGAGGCGAAGGCGCGCGAGCTCGTCCAGGTCCATGATCGCATGGCCGAGGCGCGGGCCCGCGCCTTCAAGGGCGATGACAGCGCTGCCACGGCCCTGGCCGGGCTCACCGATTATGAAGTCTGGGTCGAACGCCGCCCGGAATGGCCGGTCTCGACATCAATCGGGCTGCGCTTCAGCCTCTATATCCTGATCCCGGTCCTGCCTATCCTGGGCTCCTACCTGTTTGAGAAAATGGCCGACGGGCTGATTTACGGAGGAATGTTTTGACGCGTCCCACCAAGGTCACAATTCTCGGTCCAACCGGGCGGCTCGGCCGCGCCCTGTGCAATGCCGTGCTCGACAGCCGCGACTTCACCCTGGTTGGTGCCATCGTGCGCTCGGAATCCCCGGCTGTAGGCCAGGATATTGGCGAGATGCTGGACCGCGCGCCCGCGGGCTGCGAGGCGAGCGTGTCGTTTGAAGCGGCCGCGGAGAAGAGCGATATCATTCTCGATGCCAGCCTGCCGGCCATGACCGTCTCGGCGGCCGAGCGTCTCGCCGTCATGCCGCCGCGATGCGGGCTGATTACCGGCGTCACCGGTTTCAATCCCGACCAGGCGCGGCGCATCGAAGCGGTCGCCCCCCGCATCCCACTGCTGATGGCGGGCAATTTCTCGCTGGGCGTTGCCATCACCGAGGCGCTGGTCGCCCAGGCTGCCCGGATGACGAGCGAGGCCTGGGATATCGAAATCTCTGAGACCCATCACCGCAACAAGGCCGACGCGCCTTCCGGCACTGCCCTCACGCTGGGCCGCGCAGCGGCGCGGGCGCGCGGTGTGAGCCTCGAATCCGCCTCCATAAGCGGCCGCGACGGGATGACCGGCAAGCGTCCGGCCGGCGCGATCGGCTTTGCCTCGAGCCGGGGCGGCGCGGTCGTCGGAGAGCATATGGTCCGCTTCCTCGGCGAGATGGAGGAGATCAGCATCGCCCACCGCGCCTATGACCGCGCCGTCTTTGCCCGAGGCGCCCTGGCAGCCGCCCACTGGCTCTGCAATGACGGCGCCAGCCGCCCGCCGGGCGCCTATTCCATGCAGGATGTGGTCGGCGGCTAATCCAGCTGTTTCACGTGTGACATGCTCAGGACTTCCTCGGTCGCGGCGATGAAGTCGGCCATGGCTGGATCGGTCATGAAGGCTTCCTGTGCCGCCTTGGCGTTGGCCAGCGAGGCCCACTCTACCTGGTCAACAAAACGGCGGTCGGCCTCGACAGACGTGTAGCGAGTCCAGGACAGGAAACCGGGATAGCGCGACAGCGCGTCTTGCGCCTTGCGGCGCGCGGCTTCAGCACGGTCAATATCGGTGACGACATAGCTCACGATTTCAAAAACGGGTTGGGTCATGCAGAGGCTCCTTGATTGGGGTTGGGAGGATGGGTTTACCCAGGCCGTGCTGACAAGGTTGTGTCAGGAATGATGCCCCCCGGCCCGGGCTTCGCAGCGATCATAATCGCGGGCTTGTCAGCCTTGCCAAACCCTGACACTCTCCCGCCATCGCCAATGCAGGCGTCAGGAGGTGTCAGTGCGCCGCGCCGAGAGATTGATCCGGATTATCCAGGCCCTGCGCCAATCGGCGCCCGGCGCTGTCACCGCTCAGGAAATGGGCACCAAGTTTGAAGTGTCCGAGCGCACCATTTATCGCGACATCGCGCATCTGATCGGTTCGGGTGCGCCGATCGATGGCGAGGCTGGCGTGGGCTATATCCTGCGGCCGGGCTTTGATCTTCCGCCCATCACTTTCAGCTATGAGCAACTCGACGCGCTTGCACTCGGTGCCCGCCTGGTGCGCGCCACCGGTGATCGCGATCTGGCCATGGCGGCCGCCGAGGCCCTCGCCAAGATCGAGCATGCCCTGCCCGACACGCATCGCCAGCGCCTCAATTCGGCGCCGCTCTTTGCCGCCTTCCTCGACGAGACCGTACGCCCGGAAGCCTTTGGCCCGGTGCGCAATGCCATCGCCGAGCGTCGCAAATTGCGGGTGCGCTATAATTCGCTCAATGACGAGGCGACCACACGCATCATCCGCCCCTTGGCGCTGACCTGTTTCGGCCGCGTCTGGCTGCTGACAGCCTGGTGCGAACTACGCAATGATTTCCGCCACTTCCGCACTGACAGGATAGAGCGCGTCACCGTCCTCGCCGAAAGCTTCGAAGACGAGCCCGGCAAGCGCTTCTCGGATATTCAGCGGGCGGCGTGATCAAAGTCTAGGACAGCTGGCTTTTCCACAGTCCTTTCGTCACCCAGTACTAAGGTGTGGAAGACTCTGGGGGCGGACTCCCAATCTGTACGATCAGACATCACTATATAGCTGCGAAGTCGATTCGCCTGTTCTCTCCGCCATCCGACGCGTCTCTTGCCGCGGGCGCGATGGGTGTCCCGGAGCAGTCCGGCTGGTTCCGGACGTGGAATGGGAGAAGTGGCCATGAACACCAAGCGTGTCCATGTGCGGGCGTATATCCGCCTTCGCTTCGGCCGCCTCGAACGTGTGTGCAAGCACACACGCCGTTGGCCGTACCAGTATCAGTTCATGTTTTGACGGACGGAACTGATGCTTGAATGTGGGAAGGGCGGTCCAAGTGGCCGCCCTTCTTTCTCAGCGAACGGCGTTCGCTGAGAGCGACATTACCCATTTTCTATGCCGGGCCAACCAAAAATACGCCAGACTGGCGCATTTTCCCCGTCCAAACTAAAGTGGGTAAGCGCGAACAATCAGATCCAAGCTCGGTCCCGACCGCTTCCGCTTACCGCGCCGCGGTCTAGCTACCACGTTCCGGTATTTTCCATAGAGGCCCAGGGTTCTTGCGGCGGCAGGCTCTCGCCCTTTTGCAGCAGCTCGATCGAGATCAGGTCGGGCGAGCGCACGAAAGCCATATGGCCGTCGCGCGGCGGGCGGCAGATGAGATAGCCCATGGCGTCGAGATGGGCGCAAGTGGCGTAGATATCGGCGACGCGATAGGCGAGGTGCCCGAAATTGCGGCCGCCATCATACTCTTCCGGATCCCAGTTATGGGTGAGCTCGACGCAGGGCAGGCCGGCTGGGATCTTGCCGCCGGTATAGCCGGCGCGCTTGATGTCCTCAGGGCTGGCCAGGAAGATCAGGGTGAAACGGCCCGGCTCACTGTCGAAGCGGCTGATTTCCTTCAGGCCGAGGCCATCGCAATAGAAGCGCAGACTGGCGTCAACATCGCTGACGCGGACCATGGTGTGGAGAAATTCCATATTATTGGCCTTCTGTTTCCGGCTTGGGGTTCGGACGCGCCTTGACGGCCCATTTCGGACGCTTGCGTATAATCACCACATCATCGAGCGGCTCGCCTCGCGCCCGCGCCAAAGCGGGCTGAAAGGCTTCCGGTGCGCGGGCATGGTGGATGCGGGCAACGACCGCGGCACACAGGGCCCACAGGGCGCAGAAGCCGAAGAACATGTAGAACATCCACGGATAATAGCCGACATCATACCAAGGCCCCGCCTCAAGCATGGAGGTGAAGAGCGGCCAGCCCAGTGTCAGCACAATCGCCACCAGCGGCGTCGCCAGCAGGGCGGCCATCAGCGCAAACACGATATAGAGCGCCCAGCGCGGCTCATGCGCGCCGACATAGAGTTTCACGAAAACCTCACGGCTGACGCCCTTGATCGTGCCCGGCTTGGTTTCGACGCGCTCATCATATTCGGTGCGCGCCTCCTCGGTCAGGCTGAGGCGCGCCGTCAACCAGCGCACGAAAAGCGCCATGGCGACGACCAGGACAAGGATGACGGTAAGGGAGAGGGTGAGGACCATGCCCCCTTTTACCCCCTCGCGGCCTCATAGGCGAGCATTGCGCGCTTGCGATCGACACCCCAATGGTAGCCGGTCAAAAGCCCGTTTCCGGCCAGCACGCGGTGGCAGGGGATCAGCCAGGACACCGGATTGGCCCCGACCGCCGCGCCGACAGCGCGCGAGGCCTTGGCCGAGCCGACTGCATCGGCGATGGATTTATACGTCGTCGTCGCACCGGGCGGGATGGAGAGCAGCGCCCGCCAGACCTGTCTCTGCCAAGGCGTGCCATAGAGCGCCAGCGGGATGGGCTCGCCGGGCGTCGCGGCGAAAATCCGCTCGGCCCATTCGCGCGCCACACCATCATCGCGGCGGTAATTGGCGGCCGGATACCGCGCTTCGAGATCGGCAAAGCCGCCTTCCGGGTCCGGATCGGCAAAGGCCAGCGCCGAGAGGCCGCGCGGCGAGATCAGGAATACCGCCTCGCCAAAAGGCGTCGGCGCCGCGCCCCAGACAAAGTCGAGCCCCGCCCCGCGCCGCCGCGCCTCGCCCGGCGTCACCGCTTCATGGGCGATAAAGAGATCATGCAGCCGCCCGGGACCCGACAGCCCCGCCTCAAACGAGGCTTCCAGCACACAAGCCCCGTCATCCAGCGCGCCGCGCGCCGCGCCATGGGCCAGCGCCCCGACATATTTCTTCGGGCTGACCCCGACCCAGCGCGTGAAGATGCGCTGGAAATGGTGCGGCGACAGGCCGGCGGCCCGGGCGGCAGCATCCAGATCAGGATGGTCCTGCCAGTGGTCGCCCAGAAAGGCGAGCGCATCCGAAACGCGATCATAATCGCGGGCGGCAGCATCAAGGGTGTAGATCGTAGCGGTCATGGGGCAGAGTTTAGGCCGGTTATGCCGGCTCGCCACCCGGTTCTTGCGCTGGGTGAACAGGCCGCCGCGCCGTATCAATCGCCGCCCCCAGCGCGGCGGCAAAGGCATCTCGCTCCTTCGGGCTCAGGAAAGCGCCGAGCACGAGATTGCGGCCATGCACCGAAAGCGCGACCTGGGCGTCGTGTTCGCCGGGATTGAGGTGGCGGAGTTGCGCCCAGCCTGTGGGCAAAGCGTAGTGCCTGACATGGCCGGTCGGATGCTGGCGCGTCACCGAGATCTGGCTGGCATCGACCCTGACCCATTCGCGCAGGCGTCCATCGCGATAGGAGATGCGGAAGGCGAGCCAGACCAGCAGGGCGTCGAGCCCGAAAAACGGCATGACCGGCCAGGCACCCATCGAGACAAAGAGAATGCCGGAGAAGAAGGAGACCGCCGCCAGCGTCAGCATCAGCACGGTGAAGGCCGGATTGGGCAAGGACCGGTTGGGCGCCAGTTCGGCATCCATGGTGAAGGGTCCGCTTGCCGGTTCGCCGCCATCGCTCATTGCGGGCCAGGTTTCGACGACGCTCTGCATCGCTCTACGGATTCCTCGATCTCACGGCAGCCCGCTTCGCGGGCGCCTCCGATGGGGCGGCCTGACCGGCCGGCGCGCGGTCGCGCTTGCGAACCCTGCGGGTTCGAGGTCCACCTTAGCGCGGACTCATCCTCTGGGGAGGCGGCGAATGATCGCAGGCGCTCGCGGACACAAAAAGGGCGGACCTTGCGGCCCGCCCCCTTGTCTGTGTTCAGTGCGCCGGATCAGGCGACGTCGAAGCGATCCAGCATCATCACCTTGTCCCAGGCCTTCACGAAATCCTTCACGAAGGTGGCGCCGGCATCGGATGAGGCATAGACCTCGGCGAGGGCCCGCAATTGCGAGTTGGAGCCGAAGACGAGATCAACGCGTGTTGCGGCCCACTTCGCCGCGCCGCTGGTGCGATCCCGGCCCTCGAATTCATTCTCAGAGCCAGACGCCGGCGTCCAGACCGTGCGCATATCGAGCAGGTTGACGAAGAAGTCATTGCTCAGCTCGCCCGGCCGTTTGGTCAGCACGCCATGCGCGGAACCGCCCGTATTGGCACCGAGCACACGCAGCCCGCCGACCAGCACCGTCATCTCCGGCGCCGTCAGGGTGAGCAATTGCGCCTTGTCGACGAGCAATTCCTCGGCCGGACGATCCACCGTCTTGCCGAGATAATTGCGGAAACCATCGGCGCGCGGCTCGAGCGGTTCGAAGGAGTCGATATCGGTCTGTTCCTGGCTCGCATCCGTGCGCCCCGGCGTGAAGGGCACAGCGATCTTGTGGCCGGCCTTCTTCGCTGCCGCCTCGATGGCCGCGCAGCCGCCCAGCACGATGAGATCGGCCATGGAGACTTTTTTGGCGCCGAACTCCTTCCGGATGCCCTCCAGAACAGAGATCACCTTGGCCAGCTCGGCCGGCTGATTGACGGCCCAGTCCTTTTGCGGCGCCAGACGGAGGCGGGCGCCATTGGCACCGCCGCGCATGTCCGAACCGCGAAAGCTCGAGGCCGAGGCCCAGGCGGCCGAGACCAGCTGGGCAGTGGTGAGACCGGAAGCGAGGATCTTCGCCTTGAGGGCCTCGATATGCTTGCTCTTGAGCGGTTTGCTATCGGCTTCGGGTACCGGATCCTGCCAGATCAGCTCCTCGGCGGGGACTTCCGCGCCGAGATAGCGCGATTTCGGACCCATATCGCGGTGGGTCAGCTTGTACCAGGCGCGCGAGAATGCGTCGGCGAAAACGTCCGGATTGTCCTTGTAGCGCCGCGCGATGGGCTCATAGATCGGATCAAAGCGCAGGGAGAGATCCGCCGTCGTCATCATCGGACGGTGTTTCTTCGTCGGGTCATGGGCGTCGACGACCATATCCGCCTCTTCGCAATCAATGGGGTGCCATTGATGCGCACCGGCCGGGCTCTTGGACAATTCCCACTCATATTTGAACAGGGTGTTGAGATAGCCCATATCCCATTTGGTCGGATTTGCCTTCCACGCACCTTCAATACCGCTGCCGATCTGGTCGCCGGCAATGCCGCTGCCATGGCTGCTCTTCCAGCCCAGGCCCATCTGTTCGATCGCTGCCGCTTCGGGCTCAGGCCCGACCAGGGCGGCATCGCCAGCCCCGTGGCATTTGCCGAATGTATGGCCGCCAGCGACCAGCGCCACGGTTTCCTCGTCATCCATCGCCATGCGGGCAAAGGTCTCGCGCACATCGCGGCCGGAGCCGACCGGATCGGGATTGCCGTTGGGGCCTTCCGGATTGACGTAGATCAGGCCCATCTGCACGGCGGCGAGCGGGTTGGCGAGATCGCGGTCGCCGGAATAGCGCTCATCGCCCAGCCAGGTGCTTTCCGGGCCCCAGTTGATGTCCTGTTCGGGCTCCCAGATATCGACGCGGCCGCCACCAAAGCCGAAGGTCTTCAGGCCCATGGATTCCAGCGCGCAATTGCCCGCCAGGATCATCAGATCAGCCCAGGAGATTTTCTGACCGTATTTCTGCTTGATCGGCCAGAGCAGGCGGCGCGCCTTGTCGAGGTTTACGTTATCGGGCCAGCTATTGAGCGGGGCAAAGCGCTGCGAGCCCGATCCGGCGCCACCGCGGCCATCGCTGATGCGGTAAGTGCCGGCCGAGTGCCAGGCCATGCGGATGAAGAAGGGGCCGTAATGGCCGTAATCGGCCGGCCACCAATCCTGCGAATCCGTCATCAGGGCATAGAGGTCCTGCTTGATGGCTTTCAGATCGAGGCTCTTGAAGGCGGTCGCATAGTCAAAATCCGGGTTGAGCGGATTGGAGAGGCTGGAATTTTGCCGCAGGATCTGCAGATTGATCTGTTCGGGCCACCAATCCCCGTTCGAGGCCGCACCGGCCGCTGTGTGTCGCTGGGAGGCCCGCATCACCGGGCATTTGCTTTCGCCGTCCATAATATCTCCAATCCTGGGGTCGAGTTGAGGCAAGCTTGCCGAACGCTCTGACGCTATGGCGACAGACTGGCGCTTTGTCGGCCATAACTCCAATCGATTTTACCCGGACAGACTATAGACAAAACCTTTGCCTCTCGCAGTCCCGCTGCGCCCCAACCCGCCGCCGCGTGAGCATTCAGGTGATTTTTGCCGTCGCTGCGCCTAATCAGAGGCGATGTTCGATGCCGCCACCCTGATCGCCTTCAGCCTGACCGTCCTCGTCATCGAGCTGACGCCCGGCCCCAATATGGCCTGGCTGGCCGTGCTCAGCGCGACGGAAGGCCGCCGCGCCGGCTTTGCCGCCGTCGCCGGCGTGGCGATCGGGCTCAGCCTGATCGGTGTCGCCGCCGCGCTGGGTCTCGGCGCGATCATCGAGCGCTCGGACATGCTCTATGGCACCCTGCGCTGGGGCGGGGTGAGCTTCCTGCTCTACCTCGCCTGGGAAGGCTGGCGCGATGCCGGCACCCCGCCGCCCCTCGTGGCCGCGCAAGGCTGGCGCCGCTATTTCCTGCGCGGCTTCCTGATCAATGCCCTCAATCCCAAGGCGGCGCTCTTCTATATCGCTGTCTTCCCGGAATTCATTGATCCGGCCGGTCAGGTCGCCCTGCAGGCCACGACCCTCGCCGCCATCTCGGTCTCGGTCGCGACCGCCATCCACGTGGCCATCGTCGCCCTCGCCGGCAGCGCCCGCCGCTTCCTGGAAGACCGCGACCGCAGCCGCATCATCCAGCGCGCGCTCTCGCTATTGCTGGCCGCCGTCGCGATCTGGCTGCTGGTCTCGACCGCGCGCTGAGCAAGAAACGGCATGACGCCAGCCGCCGAACCCGGCTAACAAGGCGTCCATGAGCAAGACACCCATCAAGAAGCCGGCGAAACGCGCCCCCCGCGGCCTCACCCGTGACGAGGCGCTCGATCTCTTCGCCCGGCTGGCGCAGGACCGGCCGGACCCGAAGACCGAGCTGGACTACGTCAATCCCTTCACCCTGGTCGTCGCCGTCGCGCTGTCAGCGCAGGCGACCGATGTCGGGGTCAACAAGGCAACCAGGCTCCTGTTCCAGGAAGCCGACACGCCGGAGAAAATGCTGGCGCTCGGCGAGGATCATGTGCGCGACCGGATCAAAACAATCGGCCTGTTCCGCAACAAGGCGAAGAACGTGATCATCATGTCGCAGCAATTGGTCGAGCGTCATGGCGGGGTCGTGCCGCATGACCGCGCAGCGCTGGAAGCGCTCGCCGGGGTGGGCCGCAAGACGGCCAATGTCGTACTCAATGAGGCCTTTGGCGAGGAAACCATCGCCGTCGACACCCATATCTTCCGCGTCGGCAATCGCACCGGACTGGCGCCCGGCAAGACACCCGATGCGGTCGAGGAAAGGCTGATGAAGATCGTCCCGGCGCAATTTCGCAAGGGCGCGCACCACTGGCTGATCCTGCACGGGCGCTATCTGTGCAAAGCGAGAAAGCCGGAATGCTGGCGCTGCCCGATTGCCGATCTCTGCCGCTTCAAGGAGAAGACGCCGGCACCGAAGTAGCCGCAAGGATCGGTCGAAGCTCTTTCCTCCCCGGCCCACCGGGGAGGGGGACCACGCAGTGGTGGAGGGGCGGCGCAGCCGGGATGTGCCGCCTTCGGTCCCCATCGGCCGCTGCGCGGCCACTTCCCCCGTGAGCGGGGGAAGAAAGTGTAGAGCCCGAAGGGCGCCTAGCGTTTCGGCGCGATCCGGCTGGTGTAGTCATACTCCACCCGCATGCGCTCGGTGATCGCGTCCATGGTGTCGTTGTAGGGCGACAGGGCGCAGCCGGGATACCATATCACCGTCTGGTGCTCGTCGCCTGCCTCCATGGTCAGAACGACGCTGGCCATGTCAGACATGATGGTCGACCCGCAAGCCGCGCGGTTGTCGGGCGTGATAGAGGCGGGCAAGGCGTCCGCATCCCGGGTCTCGAGGATGCCGGCCATGCGCTGGAATGCCCCTTCGGCCAGCGTCCCTTCACTGAGGCCATCATGGCGGGTGAAGCGCAGGCCGTTGAGCACGAAATGATCATCCGGCGTGATGCGGATGGAATAGATCGGGCAGGTGCCGAAACAGGCACCCTCGGCGATTTCTATTGCCGTGTAGCCTGAGGCCGACACCGGCGTCGATGACGTGCTGGCGCAGGCGGTGAGGCTGGCGGCGGCCAGCAAGACGGTCAGAAGGCGCATCTCATTCTCCTGTAAGGACGAACGCAGGAGACCCCCGCGCCATGGCCGGATTATGGCAGCGCTAGCCGAGCATCGTCTTGAGTGCTGCGGCGAAGGCCTTGCCCATATCCGGTCCCTGTTCGGGATAGAGATAGGGCTCGATCAATTCCAGCTCGATCAGGGCGAGCTTGCCATCGAGGCCGCGCAGCATGTCGACGCGGGCATAGAGAAGGTCGCCGTCGACGCAGTCGAGCACGGCAGAGGCCAGCGCCAATTCCTCGTCGGAGGGATGGTGGACCTCTTCATGGCCGCCATATTCCGACTGGACACGGTAATCGCCGGCGGCGGGGACCTTGCGGGCACAATGCGAGAAGGCGCGACCGAAGAAGAGGAAGGCGTATTCGCCCTCCTGCGACACGGCTGGCAGAAAAGGTTGGAGCATGCACTCGGCGAGTGGCAGTTTTTCCGGGTCGGGAAGCGCCTCGCCGCGACGGATACGCGCCTGACGCCAGGCGCCGCCGCCCAGCACCGGCTTGACGATCAGATCCTCGCACCCCAGCGCCTCGAAAGCGGCCGCGATGGAGGCGGCATCGGCGCGCTCGGCCCAGATGGTCGGGATCATCGGGGCGCCGCGCGCCGCCAATTCCTGGAGATAGGTCTTGCGCTTGTTCCAGCGGAAGATCTCGAGCGGGTTGAGCAGGCGCGTCTTGCCGGCAATCCCGGCCAGCGCCGCCTCGAAGGCATCCGGCGTCTGCATATAATCCCAGCATGTGCCGATCACGGCGGCATCATACTCCCCGGCATCGAAATCCGGATCGTCCCAGATACAGGTCACCAGCTCGATTCCCTCAGCCTGGCAGGCCGGGGCGAGGGCGGCGATCTCCAGATCATATTCCCAATAGTCCTTGCGGGCTTTGGGGTGGTCCTTGATCATGCAGGCGGCGGAAAGGAAGGCGACGTGTTTCATGCCGCGCAGGTATTCGACTTCCTCCATGCCCGCAAGCCTTGCTGTAAGGCGGCCTCAGGGTTAACTCAGGACTGAACCCGTTCGCTCCCTGGGCCGCCCGCCGGCCCACAGGGGGATTAACCCTATCGATTGAGGGAATTCATGTCCGCGACCCGTTTTGACGTCCTCGCTGTCGGCAATGCCATTGTTGACGTCCTCTCGCCGGCGACCGACGCCTTTCTGGAAGCCGAGGGCATTGCCCGCGATGCCATGACCCTGATCGACGAGGAACGCGCCGCAAGCCTCTATGCCCGCATGCAACCCGGCCAGGAAGCGTCCGGTGGGTCGGCCGCAAATACGGTGGCAGGAATTGCGTCCCTCGGTGGCCGCGCCGCCTATATCGGCAAGGTCGCAAAAGACCAGCTTGGCGATATTTTCAGCCATGATCTGCGCTCCATCGGTGTGGAATTCACCTCCTTCCCGCTGGAAGACGGCCCCGCGACCGCCCGCTGCCTGATCAATGTCACGCCCGATGCCGGCCGCTCCATGTCGACCTTCCTCGGCGCCGCTGCCCTGGTCACCGAGGATGATGTCGAGGCTGGCGCAGATGCACTGAAGGCCTCCACCATCATCTATCTGGAAGGCTATCTGTTTGATCGCGAAGAGGCCAAGCGTGCCTATGTCCGCGCCGCCGAACTTGCCGCCGCCGCCGGACGCCAGACCGCGCTGACCCTGTCAGACACATTCTGTGTCGCCCGCCACCGCGCCGCCTTCCGCCATCTCGTCGCTCACCATATCGACATCCTCCTGGCCAATGAGGCCGAGCTTCTGGCCCTCTATGAGTGCGAGGATTTCGACATGGCGCTTGAGCAGTGCCGCAAGGATGTCGCGATCGCCGCTGTCACCCGCGGCGAAAACGGTGCGGTTCTGATCCGCGGCGAGGAAACTGTCGAGATCAAGGCCGAGGCTGTGACGAGGCTGGTCGACACGACAGGCGCAGGCGACCTCTTCGCCTCGGGCTTCCTTCTGGGTCTGGCCCAGGGCCGCGATCTGGCGGACGCCGGCCGGATGGGCGCCATTTGCGCCGCGGAGATCATCTCGCATTTCGGTGCGCGGCCTGAATGCAGTCTCAAATCACTCGCCGAAGACGCCGGAATCCCTTTTGAATAAGGGGTGCCGGGAAATTCGATTTAAATCTTAATGAAAAACGTCCGGCATTTTAACTACAATTCAAGTGGTTGCCCCCATTCTGCACAATAACTGGTGGCGGATCTCGTGTTCCGCCGAGTGTTGTTGATGTAGGCGCGGCCTGAACGGGTCGCGATCAGGGGTAAACATGGCACCGATCCGCAAAGCGGTCTCGAGAGTGATGCGTTCGCTGGTTATGAAGTTCACGCTTCTGACCGGCATGCTCATTTTCGCGTCCACACTGATGCTGATGACGCTGGAAAACATTTCTGCCCAGCGTGAATCGCGCAATCTCATGGCAGAGCGTTCCATTGCCACACTGCAGACCACGGCCAATCGCCTGGCCAATGCTGTCGCTACCAATGATGTTGAATTCGTCGACAGCTATCTGCGGGAAATGCTCGCCTCCCTGAGCCTGTCGGAAGTCTATGCCGTCAATAATCGCCGTGAAGTGCTGGGCAGCGCCTACCCGGAAGGCGAAGCGCCGGAGCGTCTGGTCCAGTCTGACCTCGCGATCATGGCGCTGGGTGCCGGTGATCGCCGTGCCTCGCTCGAGGCGACGACGCTGCGGATCGCCGTGCCCGTCTATACCGAATCCCGCCGCCTGGTCGGTGTCATCTTCGCCCGCCAGGAGCTGACCGAGCTGGTTCGCCTGCGCAATGCCGCCATCCGCCGTCAGGTGTTGATCGCGCTGTTCGCGCTGGGGATTTTCCTGCCGCTCGCCGCCCTCGTGGTCGGCCGTGCCCTGCGCCCGGTGAAGACATTGACCGATGCGGCGCGTCTGGCCTCGTCGAAAACCCTCGATATGCGCATTGAAGTGCGCACCGGCGATGAGCTGGAAGTGCTGGCCAATGCATTCAACCGCATGTTTGCGCGCCTCGACGGCAATCTGAAACGCATTCACCGCCTGGCCTATGTCGATCTGGTCACCGAGCTGCCCAATCGCGAGCATTTCCGCAAGGAAACCGAGCGCGTGGCACGCAATGCGCTTGAATCCGGCAATAACGGCGCCGTCCTCTTCCTCGATCTCGACCGGTTCAAGCGCGTCAATGACTCGCTCGGCATAGGCGAGGGCGACCGCATGCTGGAAATGGTGGCGCGCCGCCTGTCGGAAGTCACGCGTGGCTGCGATATGGCGGCCCACAAACAGCATGAGAAAAGCCTGGTTGCCCGCCTCGGCGGCGATGAATTCACCGTGCTGCTGCCCCAGATCGACGAAGCCGCCGATGCGGCGCGCATTGCCAACAAGCTGGTCGATGCCATCCGCCTGCCCTTCGAGATTTCCGGCCACCAGGTCTTCCTGGGTGTGTCGATCGGGATCGCGGTTTTCCCGCAGGATGGTTCCGACCCGGAAACCCTGCTGCGCCATGCCGATCTGGCCATGGCCCACGCCAAGCGCGATGGCGGCTCGGCTGCCCGCTTCTTCGAGCCGGCGATGAACCAGTCGGCCTTCGAACGCCTGGTGCTGGAAAACGAGCTGCGCGATGCCGTGAACCAGGATCAGCTGGTCGTCTTCTACCAGCCCAAGATCGACATGCAGACGGGCCGCGTTGCGGGCGCCGAGGCGCTGGTGCGCTGGCAACACCCGACCGCCGGCCTGCTCTCGCCGGGCGCCTTCATCGAGGCGGCCGAGGAATGTGGCCTGATTGGCGAGATTGGCGACTGGGTGCTGCGCGCCGCCTGCCGCGAGGCCGCTTCGTGGCGCCGCAAGGGCATGGAATTGCCCGTCGCGGTCAATGTCTCGGCCATGCAGTTCGACCGTGAAGGCTTCTCGGAATCCGTGCTGCACGCGCTGGAACTGGCCGATCTGCCGCCGCACCTGCTCGAGCTGGAACTGACCGAATCCATCGCCATGGAAAACCCCGAGCGCGTCATCAGCCAGATCCAGCCCCTGCGTGATCTCGGCGTCAATTTCGCCATTGATGATTTCGGCACCGGCCATTCCTCGCTCTCCTATCTGACGCGCATGCCGTTTGACGTGTTCAAGATCGATCAGAGCTTCGTGCGCGACATGACGAGCGATCATCATGCCCGCATCGTCGTCGAGACCATCCTGGCCATGGCCAAGGCGCTGAAGCTGGAAACCGTTGCCGAGGGCGTCGAGACGCCGGAACAGCGCGACATGCTGCGCGCCCAGGGCGCGACGCTGGCGCAGGGCTTCCTGTTTGCCCGGCCCATGCCCGGCAGTGATTTCATCGAATACGCCGGCGAAAATCCGGCCGCGCGGGTGGCCAACGGCTGATTGCCGGCCACCCGCCCGCGCCCGCCAAATGGGTGCAGGGCTTGATCATCGCGGCTGCGACGGCCACATCTGGAGCTCAAAGCCCAGGAGCGAGCCATGGCCAATCCCTCATCGACCGACGCGACGCAATGGCGTGGCACTACCATCCTGGCCGTGCGCAAGGGCAAGACCGTCGTCGTCGCCGGGGATGGCCAGGTCTCCTTTGGCCCCACAGTGATGAAGGGCAATGCCAAGAAAGTGCGCCGGCTGGCCGATGGCAAGGTCGTTGCGGGCTTTGCCGGCTCCACGGCCGATGCTTTCGCCCTGTTTGAACGCCTTGAGGCCAAGCTGGAGCAATATCCCTCCCAGCTCGCCCGCGCCTGTGTTGAACTGGCCAAGGACTGGCGCACCGACCGCTATCTGCGCAAGCTCGACGCCATGCTGATCGTCGCCGACACCAGCGCGACCTTCGTGCTGACAGGCGCCGGCGATGTGCTGGAGCCGGAACACGGCGTCGTCGCTGTCGGCTCGGGCGGCAATTATGCGAGCTCCGCCGCCCGCGCCATCCTGGACTATGAGGCCGACCCGGAAATCATCGTCCGCAAGGCGATGGCGATCGCGGCCGATATCTGCATCTACACCAATGAAAATCTCACCATCGAAACGCTGACGGGCGAATAGCCCGCCGAGCCGCTGTGACCAGGTCGGATCCCGCGCTTGACATCATTTAGACGTTTAGCTAAACGTCTTGGCATGAACACAGCCTTCAAAGCCCTCTCCGACCCCACCCGCCGCCGCGTGCTTGAATTGCTCAAGTCCGGGCCGATGAGCGCGGGTGAACTGGCGGCGCAATTCCAGGTCTCCGCCCCGACCATGTCGGCCCATTTCGCCGTATTGCGCGAAGCGGGACTGATCGCTTCGGAGAAGCAGGGCAAATCCGTCATCTATCAATTGCGCCTCTCCGTCCTGGAAGAGGCCCTGCTGGGCTTTGCCCGCACCTTCGGCTGGGAGCTGGCGCCGGCGCCGGCCGCTGATCCAGCTCCCGCCACAGAAAAGGACACCGCGCCATGAGCGACACACCCTCCAAATCCCGCTTCGGCTTCACCGGTATTGCCGCCACCCTGCTCGTCCTGACCGTGCTGGCCGCGGCCGCCGGCAAGGAGTTCGGCTTTCTTGATCCGGCCCTGGCCCGCACAGCTGTCAGCTTCGCCTTTGGCGGACTGCTGATCGTGGCCGGCAATTCCCTGCCCAAGCTCGTCCTGCCTGCCACATCCAGACGGCGCGACCCCGGCCGGGCCGCCGCCACAGAGCGCCGCGCCGGCTGGTGTTTCGTGCTGACAGGGGTCGGCGTCATCATTGCGGGCCTGCTCGCCCCTCAGGGTCAGGGCCTGCTCTATGCCAGCCTGGTGGGCCTGGCCGGCTTTGCCCTCGTGGCGCTCAATGCCGCCGCCCTCATCCTCAGCCCGGCGATCGAGCCGGCACAAGGCGAGGACGACGAGCTCCCCAAGGCCACCAAAAGCCAGCGCCGCACGCTTTTCCTCATCCTGCATGCTCTGGCCTGGGTCTATCTCATCTTCCTGGTCGATTCCCTGTGGGGCGATGCCGCCTCGAAATGGACCGCAGTGGCCTTCATCTTCGCCAATGGCGCGGCGGTCACCTGGGTCTGGCCCTCGATCCGCAAATCGCGGAGCTAGGCGGCGCAATTAAGCTCGCACCAGACGCCGGCCACCTGCTATACCCCTCACTGACAAGGGCAAATTTGCCCGATGACAGGTTCCGGGGGGAGCGCAATGCCGGCAGCAAACACAAGCGAGCCGACGCCCGCACCCCATCACGAGATCATCGTGGTGGGGGCCGGCTTTGCCGGTATCGGCGCGGCGATCAAGCTGAAGCAGGCCGGCATGGACTTCATCGTGCTGGAAAAGTCAGCCGAAATTGGCGGTGTCTGGCGCGATAACAGCTATCCCGATTGTGCCTGCGACGTGCCCTCGGCGCTCTATTCCTACTCCTTCGCGCCCAATCCGCGCTGGAGCCATGTCTTCGCCCGGCAGAGCGAGATCAAGGCCTATACAGACGATGTCGCGGCACGCTTCGACATCCTGGCCCACACAAAGCTCAATCATGAAATGCGCGCCGCCGTCTGGGACCCAGACGCGAGGCTCTGGCAAATCGAGACCAGCGCCGGACCCTTCACGGCCCGTTTCGTCATCTTCGCCTGCGGACCCATGCACAAGCCGGTCACGCCGCACATCAAGGGCATGGAGAGCTTCACCGGCACCAGCTTCCACTCGGCGCGCTGGGATCACGGCCAAAACCTTGCCGGCAAGCGCGTCGCGGTGATCGGCAGCGGCGCTTCGGCGATCCAGTTCCTGCCCGCCATCCAGCCTGACGTCGCCGAACTCACCCTCTTCCAGCGCACCCCGCCCTGGGTCCTGCCCAAGATGGACGCGTCCATCCCGGAAAAATGGCAGCGCCGCTTTGCCCGCTTCCCCATCCTGCAGACCGCCCTGCGCCAGGTGCTCTATCTCTATTTCGAGCGCCTCAATTCCAGCCTTAACAGCCCCCGCGCGCGCGAGAAGCTTGAGGCACGAGCCCTCAAGAACATCCATCGCGGCGTCAAGGACGAGGCCCTGCGCCAGCGCCTCACGCCCGATTACGCCATTGGCTGCAAGCGCATATTGCAATCCAACACCTGGTATCGCGCCCTGGCCCAGCCCAATGTCAGCGTCACCGGCGGCGTCGCCGAAATCCGCGGCGACCGCGTCATCGCGCAGGACGGCAGCGAATGTCAGGTGGATGTCATCATCTATGCCACAGGCTTCGAGGTCGCCAATCCGCCCGTCGCCGAGCTCATCACCGGCGCGAGCGGCCAGACCCTGGCGGCACAATGGCAGGGCAGTCCGCAAGCCTATCTCGGCACGATGGCGGCCGATTGCCCCAATGCCTTCCTCACTTTCGGCCCCAATCTCTACACCTTCTCCTCGGCCTTCGTGATCCTTGAGGCGCAACTCGCCTACATCATGAGCGCGCTGACCCAGGCGAGATCCCGCAAGATCACCACCCTCGCCATCAACCCCGCCACATCCGAAACCTATAACCGCAACCTCCAGACCGCCCTGGCCACCAGCGTCTGGAATATCGGCGGCTGCACCAGCTATTTCCTCGACAGGAACGGCCACAACGCCACCAACTGGCCCTGGACCACCACCGCCATGCGCCGCCGGCTCAAGCGCTTCCGCCTGAAGGATTATGTGGTGAGCAAGGCGTAGCGCCCCCATCGACCGCTCCGCGGCCACTTCCCCCGCAAAGCGGGGGAAGAAAGACGAGCGCAACGCCTTTCCTCCCCGGCAAGCCGGGGAGGTGCGCCGCGAATGCGGGGCGGAGGGGGCGACGAGCGCAGCGAGGCCGGAGCAGCGCTCCAAAACACACAAATCGGTTGTCATCCCGGACGGACGCCCGGACGCGAAGCGATCCGGGCGCAGATCCGGGACCTACCCGTGAGCCCAGCTGAGTATGCGGGTAGGTCCCCGATCGGAGCTTGCCCCTGCGCAAACAGGGGTCCGGCTCAGGGCCGGACATCCGGCGGGGATGACAAAGTTAGAGTGGGCTTGGTGGATAGGCAGCGAGCGCCGCACCCAGCCCCCACCCGAAAACCCATACCGGGATCCCGCCACCGGGGTTCAGCGCCGTCAAGGCGCATGCCCGCGAAGCGGCGCCGAAGGCGGCCTTGACGACGCTGAACCCCGGTGGCCCACTGGCTGGCAAGGGGTTTGGGGGACACTGGAGACGAATGGCTTTGCCTTCGTCTCCAGCCAACCAGCCTACAACTGAGCGATAATCCCGCCGACCATGACAGAATCGCCTCTTTTGTACCCGTCTCGAGGAGAGGCAAAGCTCCCCTCAATCGACGGCTCGCCGCCAATCCGAGCGACGCGCATAAGCTTCCACCCCTCGGCCTCGCCAGACGCGCTCGCCCCGCTGACCTGGTAGGCACGTAGAAGCAACTGCCCGTCCTTGCCACGTCCGAGAGTGTGCGGCTCGATCATCCGATTGCCGAGCGTGTATTGAATGCTGAGGCGACTTTGAGACTGAATAGCCTCTTCCAGAATGCTGACCATCGAAGGCCTCCTTGTTGAAGGGGCCAGTCTTGACATTCTGCTCGAACGCTCGAAATTGAGCGTCTTGTACCGTGCGAATCCTGCGTTGGCCCCTATTGGGTTGCAGGAGCACATAAATGAGCCGTCGAGGGGCCTAAACCCTCGGCGGCTTTTTTCATGCGCCGTCGATTCGATATTGGGACAGATTCCCTCTGAAGAGTCCAGACAGACGCTATATATAGCGTACAGCTGCCCGAAATTGATGAGGACTCCGCTATATATCGTATATTCATGGGTAGCCGACGCAGACTACTGTGACGCGCTCGACGATACACAGGCTAATTTGGAGCAATTTTCTCCACCAAACCATCAAGTACAGCTAGGACCGAAGCTAATCCTTCAGCAAAATCATCGTCCCGCTTTTCAATAATATGATTTAACCAAAGCACCTTAGCGGCCTCCAAAACTTCATTCTGAGCAACAATCGCCCAAGGCTGCTCAAAGACCCCTTGGTTCTCGTCTCCTCTAACGAGTTGATTTATGAGGGTTGGCGACATGATCACCCCAAGATCACGTGGCCCCAGCCAGCCATTTTCCTCCGCCTCTCGCCACCAAGCGATTGGATACAGCTCCTCAAGTGCGATTGGAATAGCCACACCCGCCTCATGCGCCGCGACCAAATGATCTGGGACAGGCAATAACTCCAAGAACGCTGTCTTTTCGCCCTTTAGGTGGCCGTTCGCTGCCTCCATCGCTGTTTTCCCAGCGCCATCCCGATCAAGGATACCACCAACTAATACACGGCTCCTTCGGGGTTGGTTTTTCTGCTTATAGCACCATGCCATAACTTGGTGTTGCACGTAGGTCGCGCCCGCTCTGACAGGAGGTTCAGGCAAAAATACCCGCTCTCGAAGGCCTGGCCTCAGACGCTCAAAAACTGCCTGCAGCAGCCGATACTCAGTAATGCCCTCTACAAAAAGGGTCGGCAAACCACGAGCAGCTTGCTCGTCAATCTGCCGGCAAAGGTCGGCGTTTTGTTCTAAGACACGATCGATTTCGTCTTGCGCCGCGGCAAGGTATGGCGCCACGAGAGACATGACCCCCATCTTCCCACCCAAGTCACTCGGCTCGCTCTCAATGCGTGTCCCAATCTCGTTAGCTGGGTAGTCTACAAAATGCGTGCTTCCGAGCTCAGGAGAGTCGATCGCAGCATTGAAGAACACGGGCGAGTGAGTGGTGACGATTATTTGGGTGAGGTCTCCCTCCGCGATCCCCAAAAATTGTTGCGCCAGCTGCCCCGCCCTAAGAATTTCCAGATTGTTTTCAGGTTCTTCATAGGCCCAGATAAAGGTATGTGATGGGCCACCTTTCCCATAAATCGTTTTCCTCTGATCGGCGATAAACTTCAAAATCAGAGGGATGTATCGCCCTTTGATCCCATCTCCCCGATAATCCAGAGATATCCCACCCTCACCACTTCGAAAATCGAGGCGTTCGAACACACCACTCAAGTCAGTAGGCAGAGTCAGACTGGTTTCGTCACCCAGAGACTCCTTAACGCTCGTTATCAGGTCGAGAACATGCGCCCCAATTGCAGCCTGAAACTCTTCACTGGACTCCCTAACAGTCTTCTCAGCGACCTCCGCAATTACTCCGTAGATCCGCCCTCGAAGTCCGCTGAAAAAGTCAGCACTCCTTACGGCGGGCACATACTCAAAATTTAGCCTCCGTAGGAGCGTATGCACCATCGACCGGCCGGGAATATCTACCACCAGATGGCGAATCTTTCCTCGCGCAGAGCGGGACTCCCGCAAACCAACGTAGTCGCGGTCATCAACCAAACCATCGGAGCGCCAACGTTTCGTCCATCGAATTCTCTGCCCGTTTGTTCGATGATAATTTGCTGGTAGTTCGAGTTCGACTTGAACGACAATTTCTTGAGCTTTCTTTGCTACCCCAGCCTCGTACCGATTGTAATCGTTTTGGAAATTGAGTGGCTCGTTTGGCGTTGTCTCATCGTTGAAGAAAAGATTCAGTGCTCGCAATATGTTCGATTTCCCAACGTCATTGTCTCCAACCAGAACGCTATAGTCGGTGAGCTCGCACGTTAAACGACGGATCGATCGAAAATTCCGTATCTCAATTTTTCTGATCCGTGGCATCGTTGCCCCATATCTTAGCGCTTCAAGATCGATATCACGCCAAGATCGTTCTAGGGTTTGACGCAACCATTCAGCACATGACTTGGAGAGATTGCTTAGCGAATGTCAATAGTCACCGGCGCGCGAACCTGGGCGCATAAAGATGTGTTGACCGCGCTCCAAACGATCGGCGACTATCTTTACATGATGATAAGCAGAACCCCCCCTACCGCGCAAAAATCCCCGCCTCATCCCGAAAGCACTTGAACTCCAGCACATTCCCCGCCGGGTCCCTCAGAAAAAACGTGCCCTGCTCCCCCGCCTCGCCTTCAAATCGCACATAGGGCTCGATGATGAACTCGACCCCCGCCGCGCGGAAGCGGTCGGCCAGGGCTTCCCAGTCGTCCCAGTCCATCAGCAGGCCGTAATGGCGCACGGGGACGGCCTTGCCATCAACCCCGCCTGTGGCGACCTCGTGGCATTCATCAGGGGCGAGTGGGCGACGATCTGGTGGCCGTAGAAGTTGAAATCGACCCAGGTCTCGCTGGAGCGGCCCTCGGGGCAGCCGATAATCGTGCCGTAGAAGGCGCGGGCCTTGGCCAGGCTGTCGACAGGGAAGGCGAGGTGGAAGCGCGGGCGTTGGGCGGTCTGGCCACCCTTCTCGGGACTGGACATGTCGGCAAATGCCTTTCAGCACTGGTTTAGCGGGTCTGCCCTGATTACATGGGGATGACAGAGACGCCAATTGTGAAACCGATCATGACCGAATTTACCCCCCGCGAAATCGTTTCCGAGCTCGACCGGCATATTGTCGGCCAGGGCGATGCCAAGAAGGCGGTCGCGATCGCCCTGCGCAATCGCTGGCGGCGGCGCCAACTCGAGCCGGTGATGCGCGAAGAGGTGATGCCCAAGAATATCCTGATGATCGGGCCCACCGGCGTCGGCAAGACCGAGATATCCCGCCGTCTGGCCAGGCTGGCCGGCGCGCCCTTCATCAAGGTGGAAGCGACGAAATTTACCGAGGTCGGCTATGTCGGCCGCGATGTCGACCAGATCGCCCGCGATCTCGTCGAGGTCGCCATCACCCTGGTGCGCGAGAGCCGCCGCGAAGCCGTCAAGGCCAAAGCGGAAAGCCAGGCTGAGGAGCGCGTGGTTGACGCTCTGGTCGGTCCCGGCGCCAGTCCTGCGACGCGCGAGAGCTTTCGCAAGCGGCTGCGCAATGGCGAGCTGGACGACAAGGATGTCGAGATCGAGCTGGCTGATACGGGCGGCATGCCGATGATGGATATTCCCGGCATGCCCGGCGGCGGTGCCGGCATGATCAATCTGGGCGATCTGCTCGGCAAGGGTTTCGGCAACAAGAAGAAAACCGTGCGCCTGAAAGTCGCCGAGGCCTATGCGCCCCTGCTCGCCGAAGAGGCCGACAAGCTGCTCGACGACGCCGCCATCACCGCGGAAGCCATCGCGCTCGCAGAGAATGACGGCATCGTCTTTCTCGACGAGATCGACAAGATCGTGCCGCGCTCCGATGCCCGCGGCGCCGATGTCTCGCGCGAAGGCGTGCAGCGCGATCTCCTGCCCCTGATCGAGGGCACGTCGGTGACCACCAAGCACGGCA
>TARA_R110000868_G_scaffold291572_3_pt1 | contig 29218 bp, 27 predicted proteins | sample TARA_R110000868 | Tara Oceans TARA_R110000868 (sample SAMEA4397489) | marine metagenome | biome: Polar Biome; feature: [SRF] surface water layer (ENVO:00010504); material: water (ENVO:00002006), including particulate matter (ENVO:01000060) such as... | depth 5 m | reverse complement strand
GGTGTTAAAGGTGCTACGACCAGCCGACTTCGCGCTTTCATCGAGCAATTCAAGACCCAGCAGGGCTGCGTGCCCTTCGTTCATGTGAAAACGTGCTACATCGTTGTATCCGAGCGCACGTAACACACGCACGCCACCTATTCCCAGCACGACTTCTTGGCAAAGTCGGTAATGACTGTCGCCACCGTACAGATTGTTGGTCAAGGTGCGATCCCAGTCCGAATTCTCTTCCAGATCGGTATCCAGCAAAAAAACTGGAATCACATATCCGCCGCATCCAGTTACCTCATATTTCCACGCACACAACTGCACACGACGACCTTCGATGGTAACTTCAGCTCGTACTGGTAGTTCGCGGCAATATTGCTCAATATTCCATGGCATCGGAGATTCATACTGCCATCCGGACGTATCCAGGCTTTGCACGAAGTACCCCTGACGTTGTAGCAACGTGACGGCAATCATCGAAACGCCGAGATCAGCGGCAGCCCGGAGCGTATCGCCTGCCAGAATTCCAAGTCCGCCACTGTATGTAGGCATGTCTGGATGAAGTGCAATCTCCATCGAAAAGTAAGCAACGGCTGGTCGATCTATCTCATTCATCTATCAATTCACTCGGTAGAAAAACTGTATTACCCTATTATCATGAATGTAAACTGTTGCTACAGCTCATTCTGCACTTCAAGCTCGTTAACGATACGAGTCATGCCCTGTATCGAACGAAGCTGTTCCTGAGCAATTTGCTTCAGAAAATAGCTCGAAACAGTCCCTCGAATCACGATCACGCCGTTTTTTTGCTCGCACTGAACCAATTTGAGCAAGGCATACCCACTTGAATGCAGTCGCTGCCTCGCAATGGTGGCGAGGCAGAAATTTAACAGGTTGGATCGCTTGCCCAGCGAATGCGTCGGATCGAACTGATTAGAGTCATGGTTCGTTTCGATTTTCTCTTTAAGCAAACTTGAGCAACCCTGTGTCGATTCTTGTCGATACCGACCACAAGTGGCTCGTCGTCGTATTGGCGATGCCGAAATATTCACTGAGTTTCCTCTCTTGAAAACACAATCCCTCGAATACGGTCATTGACTACCTGTCACTTGATACAGCCGTTTTCCCGCGGCAGCAGCTTCTGCGAATGCTGCAGCAGTAGGCACGCTTTAAACAGCAGATTGGGCTGGCCGCTTCTTTGGTTTGGACTTCAACTTGCGCTGCATTCGGCGCTGGCTGGGCCAACGAATCAGATAATCCAGACGAAGCGGTAGCCAGCAGACCAAGGGTGAGTACGCTAGCAGAAAGTGATTTGAGCAACATGACTTTCTCCTTATTTGACAAGTGATATTAAATGGAAGTTCGTGGTTTAAGCAACCATTACTGCTTAGCCGCGCTTGATACCTTTTTGATGCCATACCGACCTCATTCCTTCGCGAAAACGTTCTTTTTTTAGAAGAAATGACATATTGGAGGAACACACTCCGCCAATCAACAATATCCAACTTTAGTTAGCAGTCCGGTTCGCGGTCAGTCAACATTGATTGAATGCTCGACAGGAACTTCGTGTAGTCTGTCGAGTCTGTCGAGGAGTAGTTGAGATTGCGAAATGCACTTGTCAACCGAACGAAAAAGTCGTGGGCTTCCTCTTTATGGTCAAACAAGAATTCACGCTCAGTCACATCTCTAACCAGCATGAGCATTGTTTGCTGACGTTCGAGCGGCGTTGTGACATCTACTGGATCGAATGCGTCTTGCTGCAAGTAGACTGTATCTAGAAACTGTGATTTCTGATGAATCACGAAGTCGTCGAGTGAAATTCCCTCCTCGCCTGTCACCTGCATCATCTGGTAGATCGAATCTGCTCGACGAAGTAGCACAAGCAACGACTCGACACAATCTGTCCAGCCTGGATCAATCTCCCGATCAAGAAAAGGCCGTAACTGTTCCCTGTAGCGCGACCATGACAAAAGTGGGTCAATTGCCGGATAGAATCGTTTATAGGCACGATCATATGAAAGACCCAGAAAGGTTTTTACTGTTCCGAGCGTCGACTGCGTCACGGGTTCTTCAAAGTTACCTCCAGCAGGTGAAACCGTTCCGATCATTGTCAAACTACCTATAGAACCATCACATGTCTTGAGCACTCCAGCTCGTTCATATACGCCCTTGATCGCTGAGTCGAGGTAAGCCGGGAATGCTTCTTCACCAGGAATCTCTTCTAGACGACCAGATGTTTCGCGCATGGCTTGCGCCCAACGCGAAGTGGAATCGGCTAGGAGCAGCACGTCATGGCCCATTTGGCGGTAATATTCTCCCAACGTGATACCTGTGTAGATGGAAGCCTCGCGGGCAGCAACCGGCATCGAAGAAGTGTTGCAGATGATGATAGTACGATCCATCAGTGAACCGCCCCCATGTGGATCCTGTGCTTTGGAAAATTCGTTGATGGTATCGACAACTTCGCCAGCGCGCTCGCCACAAGCAATCACGATCACAACATCAACAGCTGAATGGCGAGCAATCAATGTTTGCAAAACGGTTTTTCCAGCGCCAAACGGACCTGGGATACACGCTGTACCTCCGCATGCGATGGGAAAAAACGTGTCGATGGTCCGAATTGTTGTAATCAACAAATCAGCTGGATACTGCCTCTCAACAAGTTGCCGCCGGAGCAGATCCGCCGGTAGAGGAAAGCGAACGGGCCACTCTTGCCTCATCGTCAGCGGACGATCACCACTTCCATCACGAATACGGGCGACCGGTTCGTCAATTGTGAAGCTGCCTCCCTGTATCCATGTCAACTCGACCGGTCCGTCGAAGTCAAAAGGCACCATGATCTTGTGTTCAATTCCATGTTCTTGCACGGTGCCCACGACATCACCCGCACGCAGGCGATCTCCGGTTCGGCGCAAGGGAACGAAGGACCATTTTTGTTGTCGGTCAAGTGCGTTCGCGTAGTGTCCGCGACGAAGAAAAAAACCATCGCGATTGGCAAGCGTTTCCAATGGATTCTGTAGTCCATCGTACACCGAACCCAGCAAGCCGGGACCTAGTGATGCGGAGAGCATGCGGTGCGTTAATTCCACGCGATCTCCGACTCGCACCCCCTGAGTGTCCTCAAAAACCTGCAGATCGGCTTCGCGCCCATATACACGCAGTACCTCCGACTTCAATCGGTCTTCGCCGACACAAACGTAAGCCACTTCGTTTTTCATAATGTTGCCGTCAGGTACTTCAATCGATACCATATTGCCGTTGACTGCCTTGACTTGAGCTTTAATTGTCGATGCATGCATGTTCGCCGAGCGTCTCCATCAAAAGTGTGTCAAACCGCTGCTGGCCAGCAGATTGGTTTAGTCGCGTCCAGCGATCAACGATTTCCCACCGTGCGAGATACAGCAAGATGGTTTCGAACGAAAAGTAATACTGGTCGGCTAACTTTACCCAGCGATTCCAAGTGGCCCACAGGAGTTGCCGTTCCACCTTCAGTGGTTCATTTGACTCCAAATATTCACGCACCGACGGAATCCACGGATGTTCGAGTACCAAACGAAAATCCGGGTGCTGCCAATGTTTGCGGATATGTTCGACGTACTGACCGACGGCTGGTGGTGGAGCGAGCCCTATTCGCTTCCGCCTCAGAGCACACGTGATAGTTCGGACATCTATGCGGTGGTTGATGATGCCTCGGACCAGGCTGTTCGTGATCGTGTTCATTAACCGGTCATATTCCTGTTGAACATCTAAGTCACTACGTTCTGGCTCCTGCCGATCCCAAAGCAAAAATCGTTGTACCTGTTCGACGACATTCTTATCATGTTCGCCCAGCATCGTCAGTCGCTGTTGCAAGCGAATCCGCGAGATCGGCACCTGTTCGACTTCAAACGTCCGCGGCATATAGGGTAGACTTGCGACCAGCATATAATAATCAGTGGAAGATGGCGTCATTGGATGATCCCTTCCATGATGGCGCGGAACCGTGGGTTTAAGTGACGTAACAACAAATTTGCGACAGCTCGATCAGTCAGGTCAATCTCCAGGTCTTCTTCTTGCAACTGAATGCGGATTCCAGCCGATGAGTCTTCTCGCGTGCCGATTTCGATTCCTTCACGCAGCATGTCTTTCGTTACAGTGGCAACGAAGTGACTGAGGTTACCCTCCTTCACTTCCTCAGGATCGCGGCGTAACTGTTCTAAGCCAACGACATTGTTGGGAAGAAGCACTTTTGCTCGCTGCTCGGCAGAAGGTGCGACACGACCTCCAACCTCCAGAATCAATTGATTCAGAAATTCATCGTCATTTAGTTCTCGTGTGACAAGACGTCGAACCCGATCGGCAAACCGCTCCACCAATTCCGACTTGAGCCTGAGCATTGCGTCACGTATGGCTAATTGAAGAGATTCTTCACTCGCTTGCTTCGTCTGACTTGCTTCTTCCCGTGCCCGCCTAATGATCGCATCGGCTTCACGTCGTGCTTCGTTCAGTCGCTCTTCAGCGCGCTGGCGAGTCTGCTCCAGTAGCTCATCGGCTTGGACCTTGCCTTCCTCAACGCCTTGTTCACGCAAGCGCTGAATCAGTTTTTCGACGCCGGAAGATTCGTTCGAACTAGCCATGTGTTAATTTCTCCTTATCCTACCGGGCTACCAGGAATTCCTCCGCCGACAATCATCGCGAAAATAAATGCGAATACCGCAAATCCCTCGACGATTGCTGCTGGCGCGATTGCTAAACCAAATACTTCCGGCTTGGTTTTCGTCGTATTGATAGCTGATGCACAACATGCTCCTTGCAGAATCGCACTGAATATCAGAGCCAGACCGGTTAGCAACCCTATCGCGAACAGACCCGGTGCCGCCTCGGGCGTGACGATGCGATTCAACTGCATGGTAACTACGATGCCGTAAATCGTTTGAGAGGATGGTAGAGCTGAAGCCCCCACCAATCGCCCATACCCACTCTCAACATCGAGTAATGCGCCGCTTGCGGCTTGGCCGGCGCGGGCACATCCAACGATGCTTCCAATAGCTCCTAGAGCGGTTGGCAGAAAAATTCCCGCCCAACCCAATGCCAAGATAGTAAAGGTTTCCATATTCATTTAGCCTTTTTACAAAATGGGTGAAACGGATAGCCTTCGTCCGGTAGGCTCCAGCCGAAAAACTCGATGCAATTCAATCGTAGACCATGCACAACTCCGCTCATGATTACCAACGCAAAGTTTAGACCATGCCCAAAAACGACAGCAACCACTGCCAATAAGCTGCCAACGCCGAAACAACAACTTGCCTTATAAGTCAGTTCGTTAAAGGTGGCTGCTAACTGCGCACTCGCCAGTCCGAGAGCGAATAGACGCAAGTAACTCAGTACATCACCAAAAATACGAGAAATACTCGTCAATGAGAGAATGCCATCAACGAATCGCTTGCCGTGATCTTTCAAACTCAGTGTGAAGATCGGCCGGTCACTGCTGAAGAAAAATATACCAACAATACCGGCTCCGATGGTCCATGTACCATAATAAATCAAGGTGTCTGTCTGTCCGATACCACTCTTGCCAAGCCCAAAAGCCAAGCCACCAGCCAATATGGAAGCCCAACCGATCGACGATAGCATCATCGGTGACCAGCGACGACTCCAGGACAATGCTAGATTGGCCAGTGTCAGATGTGCAACACCGATAGAAATGGAAATCTGCATCATTAGAGTCATATTCGCTGCATCGACGACATGCAATCGATCCAGCACCGATCCTTTGGGAGGGGGGAAACCAAAGTAGCTACCGACCGCGATCCCATATGCAACAGACGTGATCGCAATCGCCACGAATAGCTTTCGTAATCTTACTCCACTCGACGATTCTCCCAGCCGAGCCCAAAAGAGAAGCGAGAGAATGACAAGCAAGACCGCATATCCGGCATCCGACATGATCATCGCAAAGAAAACACTGAACGACCAAAAAACAACGGATGAAGGGTCCCATGTGCGATATGCCGGTGTCGTATAAAACGACATGGCATCTTCCCCTCCGGCGGTAAGGCCTCGATTCGCCAACAGGGTTGGCGGTAATTCCTCGGTCGAAGGGCTTTCGATAGTCAATCCCAATTCATGCTGTTGTGCAAACGAACGGATTTGATCAGATTGTGAACTAGGTATCCAACCTTGAATGGCAAACATCGTTGGATCATCCAATGCTTGCTCTGCGGCTCGTTGCCGCGCGGCACGATCCTTGGCGATACCAATCGTACGTGACAATAGATGGGTCCAACGTGTTAGCTTAACCCGTTGCCAGTGCAACTCTTCTAACTCGGTTTTCACATCCTCGAATCGCCGTCGCAGTTCGGACAAAGGACGATCATTTAAATGCACCCGTGACACGGGCATTCCGATTGGTTCGTCGGAGCTGAGAACTACGATATAAACAAAGCGATGGTCACGTGCGACGACATGCCATGTTATCGCAATCTGCTCAAGCAAACTCACGCGATAGTGGGGGATGATGTAAAACCAAAGACGCAGGCCACTGAGATCGCCATCCGCTGGAAGCTGAAAGTTGCCCCATGGAGTCAATTGCTCGATGGCAATTTTCAATTCATCATGCTCTGCTTGAAACTGCTGTTGCTGCTCTTCGATCCATAGTGCTTTCTCTACCACTTTGTCGAACTGAAAACTGGAATCATCTTGGGTGGCGCGTCGATGAGTCGGGCTGGTACGTAAAAACTTCAAAGCGTGAAAAGCATTGGGGAATAACTTCAGTTGGTGCGTATCCTCGTCGTGGCTTCTGTTCAAGTCAACAAGATGCATAATGCCCAACTCTTGTAGGCCATCAAGGACAGCATCTTTCTGATCAGCCGTGCCGTATTGCGTCACTTTGACGACGGGGAGGATTGCCATTACACGGTCCCCTTCGCTATTTCATCGAGGTTCTGCTTTGCCTTGGCAATCTTGGAGCGAACAACAGCAGCGCGCTCCGTGTCAGCCAAGTAAATCTTGATTCGATGGATCTTCTTCTCTGCTTGCGGAATCAGCACTTTCTCGAAAAGGTTGACACGTTGTGTGATCCGTCGTACCGCATCATTAAGGCGAGTCATTCGTGTCTTCTCAATCTCTCGACGTAGATGTAACTTCGCCATCGTTTGTAATAACTCGACCAGAAAGTCGACCCAAAACGGCTTTGCCACCATCGAATACTCCGTCATAGAAAAACTAATCTGGCCTAACACGGGTAGTCGTACACCGAGCACATTTTCCTCATTGACGATCACGGCCTCAACACTTACCAAGCCCGCCAAGTCCTGCTCACTGGACCCCAAAAGCGAGAAAAGCCCATTTTGTGCTGCATACAACTCGTCGATCTCTCGTTCCGTAGCAGCCAGGATACTTTTGGACCGCTGGTAATCAGCGATCAGCTGTTGTCGTTTCAGGTCGAGCGATGGTAGAAACCGCTGGTACATTGCGAGTTGATCGCGTTGCTGTTTGAGTGCCGTCTTGTTGAGTGCCAGTGCCATAGGAGTGACTAGCCTTCACTATTTAGTGGCCGAGGTTTTGTCGTTTCCAAAATACTTATTTACTAACGCCTGTTTCATCAGCAATTCGTCTGCCTCAAAACACTCGTGAAGAGTCTGCCAACTTAGATCGAGTGCATCATTCAATGGCATGGAAATCTCAATATCCATGAATCGTTTGACGAACAACTTGCCGAAACGCAGTAGTTTTTCGTCAAAAGGCGAAAGATCGAACGCCATCGCCAGTTTCTTTTCCGCTTCCTTGGCACCAGCATAAAAACGGATCATCGTGTTCATGACCTGAGAATGATCTTCTCTCGTGACCTTGCCAATCACTTGTTGCTTAAGCCGTGACAATGAACCGAAAGGGTCGATGACTCCATGGTGCAGGTAGAGTTGGCCCTCAGTGATGTAACCGGTGTTATCAGGAACGGGGTGAGTGACATCGTCTCCCGGCATTGTTGTCACGGCAAGAATGGTTACTGAGCCTGCACCTTTGAAGTCGCAAGCCCGTTCATACCTCTGGGCAAGCTGGGTATACAAATCACCCATGTAGCCGCGATTTGACGGAACACGTTCCATCGCAATACCGATCTCTTTGAGGGCATCGGCGTAAGCGGTCATGTCGGTCAGCAGAACAAGGACTCTTTTTCCTTCTTCGACAGCAAACCGTTCTGCAACCTTGAGAGCCATGTCGGGTACGAGCAAACGTTCGACAATGGGATCAGATGCTTGATTGACGAACATGACAGTGCGACTAAGGATGCCTTCGCTCTCAAATGTAGAGCGAAAGAAATAGTAGTCATCGAAAATGAGACCCAACCCGCCGAAGATAATGATGTCAGCGTCCGCCTGAATCCCGATACGAGCGAGTAATTGGTTGTAGGGCTCGCCAGCAACCGAAAAGATGGGAATCTTCTGGCTTTCGACTAGACAGTTGAATAAATCGATCATTGGAACACCCGTATGAATCATGTTCTGCGGAACGATCCGCATTTTTGGATTCACTGAGGGACCACCGATGGGAATCGCCGGTTCATTTGACAAATCGGGTCCGTCGTCCATTGGTTCTCCAGAACCACGAAATATACGTCCCAGAATGCTTGGAGCATACGTCACCTGCATCGGGTGTCCGAGAAACTGAACTTTCGCCCGAGTTGATAACCCTTTGCCACCCGAAAATACTTGCAGTGAAACTACGTCGTGGTCTAGTTCGATGACTTGTCCCAAAGAGTTCCGACCGTCCCAGTTTTCGACAACTGCCAAGTCTCCAATGCCCACACCAGAAGCACGGACTTTTAGAATGTCACCAACAATCGCCAGGATGTTCGTATGTTTTACAAGGTCGGGAATCATGGTGATGGGGTCCTTCTCCTGCGGTCGGGTAGCTTAAGAACTCGGTCATCAGGCATCAGACTTTTCCGATTCAAGATAGTGTGTCGGCTGTGCGTCGAATCTCTCAGCGCAATGAAGTGAGTAGAACACATATTCGATGCCGTTCCGCTTGCGTCTCGCTGCTGCTGAGCCCGGATCTAACACCATGCCACAAACAATGTCTTTCTTGCATGTCGTTTTTGTGACTGGTGAATCAGCTTGGACACCACGGCAGAATACGGAGGGACGGCGGAAATGCTCGGTTCGATATACTTCTAGCAATTCATTGACCAATCGTTGTGGATCGTTGTTATAGAGAACCCGAGCGCCGGTGTCTTTGTTGCACGTCTCCAGAATGCTGAAAAACCATATCACTGATGCCCCCCGTTCCGGTCAGCACTCCTATTAACTTTCCTTCGTCATAGGCAATCGCTAATTCACCCAGTGTTCCGCTTCTGCCTCCAACGATCACGTCCCATCAGCCCACTGCCAGTAAAGATCAGCACGTGGTGGGCGAGTGTTGGAGAACCATATTTATAAGCATGCTCATCAAGACTAAGGGCGGGAGAAATACCGATAACGGTCCCCCCCTTTCTTAAAAGCTCCCTGTGCAGCAGCGAGAGGCAAACCAGGACACGCTCCCGTAATCATAATACAGCCTTCTGCAGCAATTTCTTCACCAAGTTGAGCAGCACGATCCAAAAAATGTGCTGGAATATCACTCCCTGCACCTCCCATGACGCCAATTTTGAGTGGCATCGGATCTTCACTCACAGGCTTTATGGACTGTTTCCGTTTCATAGACCTTTCCTATGCTCCAATTACTTGCAGGGACACTACAGGTAGCCACAATAAAATCCACCGCTTCTTGCTGTCCCGTCACTTATACATTGGATGCACAACGCCTGCCTTATCTTCATGTAAGTCGAGAAAATATCGTAAGAATCTTTACCCACTGGTATAATAATTAATGCATGTTCCAGCCATCATTCGGTTTGCAAAGACTGCTATACCTAAAGTTATCGTACTGAAAAGTTATGATAGTCATAGCGCACATACATAAATCAAGCCATTATGTACGTTTCGGGCCATAGAGATCTCTGCTTTGACTGCCACGTCTCATGATTTGCTATTCAAGACCCCGGGAAACGGGCAATCTCAATTTGAAGTACCCGTTTCCCGGTTGACCGATCATTCGGTCATCGGTGATTGGTCCATACGCGTGGATCAACGAATGATCGAATGCTGGCGCGTCGATGCACCGCGTAAATACTTGTCCGGATTCCGTTTCACCGCGGCGACGCATCCCTCACAGCAAACGAAGATCGACTGACCTCCGACGGTCACGCGAATTGGCTTGCCCATCGAACCCAGCGGCTCCTGAGTCACTGGACAGGTTCGTTGCCTCAACGCGGCGACCTGGTCAGTTGCAGAGAGTTGAGCAATCCCTTCCATGCCGGCCGGGATCGACGGAGCTTGCACAGCGTTGGGCATCGCTGGTCGACTCTCTCCAATGCCGAACGATGGAATGGGCGGGAACGCCGGTTGCCGGCTCCTGCTGTCTCTGTAAGGAGGTCTCGAATCGAAGAAGGGACTCGTTGATGGTGGGACCGTTTGGCGGGGAAATCTGCTTTGAGACAGCGGGACAGAGTAGTTCCCACGGAAGCCAGAAGGTGCAGGGGCGTAGTGACCACTCGAATTTTGGTATCCGCAAATCCCATTTGAGCATCCGCCCGCGGTGGAGTAGCTGTGAGGGTAGTTGAAATTGCTTGAGTAAATGCCATTGGTGCTGCAACCGCACCCCCGCGATGGATAGGTCGAGAATCCATCGTTGGCTGAAGAAGGGACGGCCGTGGCAACGAGTGCCGCTACGGATGCAAAGGTCGTCAGGATTTTGCAGGTCATTGTTCACTCCCAAGTAATCGGAACAGATGTAGAGAAGACGTCCAGTCGTTCATCACGGAGCGTCAATGGACCGCGTTGTCAGTATACGATGCACGCCGCGTGCCAAACGTCATCTCAGCACTGCTTTTCTCTGCTTGAAAATCCCGATCGTCCGTAAATACATAGCTCAGAGAGCGGTTTCTGCATCTGTGCCAGAACAACAGAGCCCGCTGTTTTGTTGTCGTCAAATCGACAACTTTTGACATCAATTCGATCTGCCAGGACTGTGATTGAAAAATCGAACAGAACTATAAATCTCAATTCCAGGAGTTGTCATACGAATGATTTCGGCTTCATACTTTGCGCGTTGTGTTGCTGTCCGACCACCGCGTGGGCGTCTGCTTCAATCCCCACCATTCGTTTCTCGGCAAATCGATTTCGCCACGTACCGACAGTTCGCCTAGTACAACCGAGTTCCATTGCAATGTCTTTATTCTCGCGACCTTGAGCTGCCGCAAGAATCATCTTGGCCCGTAGTACCAGTCGGGCTGGCGTACAACAGCATCTGGTTTCTGTTCTCCAGGAAGGAGATATTGTGGTCATGTATAACCTGAGCAGCCACAAGCGATCAGAAGTGCGAGAAGCGATTAAAACTATGGGAGCCGAACTGTGGTACCTGCCTCCCTACAGCCCTGACCTGAATCCGATTGAACAGGCTTTTTCCAAATTTAAATGGCTGATCAAAAGCGAGGATGAAAGGACAGTATCAAGTCACATCAGGGCGATATTAGAAGTCAGGCATGATGTGGATTCAACGGCGTACTCGAATTCGGCGGGATGGGATCGTCGGTTGTCATCAACTTATCGTACAGATCCGGCGGCAGCACTCGCATAACAGTAAACAGCCCTTTGACACCTTTATACCAGCCTTCGCGCATCCCGTGGGTTTCGCGACGATCGGTTAATTTTTTCATGTCTTCCATTGTCATCGGCATGCTATAATCATTCGCCTTTTCCATCTGCATCTTGCCAGCTTGCTTACCTTCCATTTTCATGTCCGACATTCCCTGCATGATTTGCGGATAACCGGGTACTTCGAAACCCGGATCATTCTTTTCCTGGCGAATGATGGGCCCGACTTGCGATACCATATGGTTCATCATGTGGTGAAACATGTGGCAATGCAGTACCCAGTCTCCGGGATTATTGGCCACGAATTCCACATCCCGCGATTGCGCTACTCCCACGATCACTGTATTTCCCGGAATCCATGCCGTTTCTGGAATACGACCCCCCTCGGTTCCGGTTACCCAGAAAGTATGTCCATGCAAATGCATTGGATGCTGATGCAGAGTGCTGAAGTTTAAAAACCGAATGCGGACCCGTTCGCCTAACTTACAGACCAGTGGCGTCGTGTAAGGTCCGCAACGCCCGTTGATTGTCAGAAAGTTCCAATCCATGGAGATCGTATTGGGAATGTGCGCATTGGGTAACATCGAAAACTGTTGAGTCATCAACACAAAATCGCGGTCCACGGCAGGTTCAAAAGTCACTTTGGGATGAACAATGAAAGGCACCACCATGCCGATGGCTTCCTGCATCGCCACGTGAGGATGTAAGAAAAAACTACCTTCCTGATGTACGTCATATTCATAGACAAAGGTCTTGCCCGGTTGAATCAGGTCTTGTGTAACGGCAGGTATTCCGTCCATACTAATGGGGAGTTCCAAGCCATGTGAATGCAGAGTCGTCGGCTCTGGCAAATCATTGCGAAAAATAATCCGTATTCGTTCGCCTTGATACATTTCCAACACAGGGCCGGGAAACTGGCCGTTAAATCCATACGCGTCCATCCAGATCCCGGGAAGCACTTCTCTACGCGTGGGAGTCGCCTGCAGATGAAACTCGCGCGCACCATTCACAATTTTCCCACTCAATGTTTTCAAATCTGGTGCTATCACATTGACTGGTGGTTCCCCCGCTTTTCGCAATCCAGGCACGAGCTTCCCTCGGTCCGTAGGACTACCAACTGGGCCACCAACGCCTGGATGCATGCGGGGATACACGCCTCCCTGACCTTGATATTCATCAGAGGGCGCTCCATTTTCGGGTGTCTGACCCAGTGCGGTCCCCGCAGCAAACAACCCGGCCGTGGCTGCCGCACCATGCCTGAGAAAGTCCCTGCGGTCATTCTGAGTACCCATTAATAGGCCTTTCATTTATTTCAGTGTTGTTTTAGCTCGTTTTACAAAATAATCATTGTCCATCAGGTCTGTTGATTATCGAGGTTTGGGAACAGCATTGATATGCCCGCCACCCACAGGAGCGGGGGGCTCGTTCAAGCCACCTGTCAACAACATACCACTAATGGCAACTTCACTTTCATGATACTTTAATTGACTCATGATATAGTCTGCCTGCAAGTTGAGATAGATCCGTTGTGCCATCAATACATCGGGCCAGGGTGCGCGCCGTTCTTTATAACTGTGATGTAGCAAGTCGTACGCTTGTTTACCTTTCGGTAACATTTCATCTCTATAAGTTTCTACGTGCTGACATGCAGTCTGATAATTTCGAAACTCTGTTGAAAGTTTGCTCATCAAAGATAATTCTAGCCGTTTTACATCTGCCCGAGATCGGTTGAGATCGGCTAAGGCTTGATCCACGGTGCCTTGGTTTTTATCGAAGATGGGAATAGGTAACCCGACGGTGACCCCTGCTACTGAGTTATCGGTCTCGAAATTATGACCGAAATTGACATCGACCAGGATATTAGGTATCGGTTCGACGCGTTCGCGTTCTACGGTTATTTGGTCATGTTGTACACGTTCACAGGCAGCAACGATCTCTGGGCTTTCTTCTAATAACTGATTGAGCGCCGAATTCCAGTCATAAAATATCTCGGGGGGCTCAAGCGTCCCTCTAAGAGTCGTACACTGTAATTCAGGAGTACCTACCATCGCCACCAGATTTCGCCACTCCTGTTCCAGGTCGTTCTCAGCTGCCTGCTGTTTCAATTGTGCGCGATGCAAGTCGACTTCCGCCTGCAACAGGCCAGACTGATTCGTCTGTCCCAGATTAAGCATCTCTTTATGTGTTTGCAAATTATCTTTCGCATTCTCCAGAAGTTTGCCTTGGACTGTGAGTAACTGCTGCGCTGCCAGTGTCCTGTAAAAATGAATCCGCACATCATTCAACACACGCGTGTACTGGGCTGACAAGTTGGTTTCCGCAACAGTGACCTGCTTTGTCCACTTCGCGCGACTGAGTTTCAGCTTACCACCGGTGACAAATTCCTGTGAGACAAATGCGCCTTGTAGTTCGCCGGCCGTACCATTGATGCCAATTTGATCGCTGGCATATCCCACTACCGGATTTGGATAGAGCCCCGCTTGATAGGCTGCGCCACGTGATGCTTCAACTTGATCTGCTGCCTGGATCAGTGTCGGATTATTGGCTTGCGCTAGAGCTTCTAGCTCATCCAGTGATATCGCAGCTTGCTGACCTGCAACTACATCATCCGGCCTGGGGAGCAGAAGAGGATCGTATTTCGCAACTGGTAACACAGCTGACTCTTGATGCGATACGAGTCGTGTTTCAGTCTTAGAGGTTGCATCAAATTCTGCCACCACACTATTATCACGTACGATGGGCTGTGAAGTATCATTTTCTGTTAAGGCAGATTTTACATCTTGTTGATTTGTAATATGTCGCTCGCGGCCGGCTGCACATCCACCAAGCAAAACTATTACGAGCAAGAAAGAAACAGGACTTTTCAAATTCACCACGATCCTCCATATTTATAACGCTCTGCTCACATCCTTTGTACGCTTAGCTCAAGCTATATTATCGACGAGATCATTACCATTAGTTCACTCAGGCAGATTGATTGTAATGTATTTACGCAGAAAAATATGTTGGCGCAAAATAAACATCTTCTCCGACATTGGTTACGTTAATACTCTTCAACCAAAGATAAAAAATATCAAATTGACAATATCTAAAATTCTTGAGTTTGCTCTCGGCTTCTTTGGTAAACAGGAGCAATATAAATTGAAACTAATCTAGCTACCAAGACAGCAAAAAAGAACTGCCCAAAAATTGCTTGAGTATAACAGGCTGTCTGTGCAGGTCCTGATACAGGAACAATGTCACCATAACCGAGAGTGGCCATTGTCACAAAAGATAAGTAGATCAGTGGTTGAAGCCCTACGCTGCTAAACGGAGAGTATTCAGCAATTGGAGATAACGATTTCACACTGAACGCGGATGAATCCATCAACAAAATCGTCGAATACCCATAAGCCCATATAAGTCCTGCAAGCAGATATAAACAGACTGCACCAATAATTGTATCCAGTGTCACTTCGCGGTCATCAAGAACTGCGATAAGAACATGGTATGAAACGAATAAAAAGAACCCCATAATAAAGACATTATGAGTGACTGAAAACATTGACTTGCCACCATCGATATAGCCAACAACATTCAACATAAGCATTGGAATAACAAAGGCAAGCCCGACACCAAGTGTCTTATGGCGTCGGCATACCGAAACAACCGCAGTCAACAAAACGATGGAAAAGAGCAGGCAGAAGATCATCACTGAAATTCGATTAGATCCAGTGAAAGCGATTCCCACTAACAGAGAAAGAAGAGAACCAAGCAGATAAGAGAACTTGCCGAATCTTCGGCGTTCAACAGAATCATTCTTTTGCAGTATCATTGTTGATTCCGTCTCTTCTTTTTACTTCGACCAGTTGTGGTTGGTATTCAAGGTAATTCGATACCGATTGGGAATGGCATGCGCAGCCTTCGTAGTAAGTATAGGGGAGCGGTGGTGGCTCGCAGTATTGACAATCAATATTGCAACCGGAATAAGTGCGGTATGCTGGTGCACAACCCGTGACGAGAAGCACTGCTAACGTCGCAATCCATCGCATTCGCTTTTTTGCCTTTTTCATTATTGGACTCCTTTGTAAGCATCTGAATGCTATGACGTCTGTTGGCTTGTTCATAACAAGACATGCTCCTTACGGTAGTGGCAAAGATTGTATTCCTTCAACCGGTGGGGGCATTGATCCTGTTACCTGGCCATCAAGCCCACCGATCACACGTTCTAATTCTGCCAGCGTTTGTCCTAAAGAAGCTTCCAACCGAATGTAGCTAATCTCAAACCGGAGTAATTCTCGCCAGTTGTCAATCAATTGTAAAAAGTCTACTTCGCCTGTGTTATACGCCTGCCCCGACACCTCAAGTGTCTGCCGGGCCTTGGGAAGAATGTCTTCAGCGAACAACGTAATCAAATCTCGCTGACTTTGTGCCTGCACAAACAGATCCGTGACTTCCTCAAGCGTTGTGTCGCGCAAGGAATCATATGCACGTGCTGTAGAAACAGCTTTTGCTTCGGCTGACCGCACGGCTGAGTCTAATTTCTTGCGGTAAACTGGTAAATTAATACCTGCAGTAATTAAAAAAGAATCGTTTCCATTTGCTACAGGGCTGACGCCAGAGGAGCTAACATCAATCCAGGTTGCTCCCAATGTAACATCCGGTTTGTACGCAAGACGTGCCAAATCCAGGGCTTGCCTGTCTTTTTCAAGTGAAGCCAATTGAGCGTGTAATTCCGGCCGTGAAGCAATAGCTTGGCGTTGGAGCCAGCCTAAATCTTGTGGAATTTCTTCTGGAGTTACATGGTCAAGAGCCAAGACTTTCGTTTGTGGTGAAATATGCAATAAACGCGCAAGCCGTGCCTGACCACTTTCAAGTTTTTGCCGTAAACGGATCAGTTCACTCTCTACATTCGAAATTTCTACCTCAGCTCTCAATAAATCCTGTTGACTTACTTTTCCTGTTTTATAACGTATATTGGCAACATCACGAATCTCGACAAGAAGTTTTTGGTCAGCCTCTGTAACTTGAATGGTTTGTTGAATGAAATACAGTTCATAATAGGCACGCTTGACTTTTGAAATCGTCTCTAGCTCAGCTGCTGCAAGTTGAGCGCGGGCCACGTTGGTTTGTGATTCAGCGAATTCAGCGCGTGTATCGAGCTTCCCTCGCCCCGGAAACTTTTGAGATACACTAAGCGCAAATTCCTGTGGACCTGCAGCAGTCTGAACCTGCTCTGGATAGAAGGTCATACCTAAATTTGGATCTTGCAAACTCGCAGCTACGGGAACTTGATGGGCAAATGCTTCCATCTGTTTACGAGCCGACTGGATATTCGGGTTTTGGTCCAATGCATACTGAATGTATTCCTCGACCGAATGGGGACCTTCAAGGTCAGCAACTACTGGACTGAGAGCATCGAGAGTTGGTGAGTATGAAGCTTGATGAACTGACTGGGAAACCTGGGCATATTCAGGATCGCGTATCTGTTGAGCGGACTTACAACCGATCAGTAAAACAAACACACTCAAGAAATAAATATTTGTTTGTTGAATGGCCATCCATGGCCTCCCTTTTTTATGATCAAAAACGACATACTACAATAACGTTATCGACAAAATTGATTTCACCAGAATAGTCATTACGACCAAATATCCTGTGAACTCAGTTTACATATTCCGGTTTTACGGATTAGGTAGTTTTTCGATTTGGCTATTGACATAAAGCCTGAGCTACCTCACGACATAATGACGTTCAGTTGCTCAGGCTCTCCCGCTCAGGAGTTAACCTTGTTAGTCAAAAAACCACAACAATGGAAATTGTTCTTAAAACTTATTTTGTAGCGACGCGGAATAAAGCTCGTCTATCTTACGAAGATATGTTTTAGGATCTGCTGTGATCTTCTTAGTGCATGGCGGACAGCAAACGTAAACAATTTGGCCTTCGACAATCGTCCATTTAGGATTTTTAGGAAGTTCCTTTTTCATCACAGGGCAGATACGCTGCGCTTTGGCAAAGTTGGCATGAATGGTTGCCCAATTCTGTGGGTTAATTTTTTCTTTCAAACAACCCTTACAACAAAGAAAAATCATTTCCTTACCAACTTTGACCTTGATGGGCGGACCGTGTTCTCCAAGCTTTCCACCAGTCATTGGACAGATTTTTTGAGCCGCGATTCGTAATTGATCACGTTTAGTTTGCTCCTGACCTCCTTTCGCAACTTGACCTATGCCAACAATTAATGCCGCAACAAAAAACATCCTTGCAAATTTCATGTTCTTCTCCTTCTAAAAACAGAACTTTAAAAAACTAGCTTCCCGCCTGGTAGGAGGGAACTATGATTGCACCATCTGGTGCGGTGTTTACTTCTTCTTTTTCGTTATGATCAGAGATAAGTTGATCATGAAGACCAACTCGCATTTTAAATTCCATATAAGCACAATACACAGCTGGAACAATGAACGTTGTGAACGGTTCGACAAGCATTCCGCCGAAAACCGGCAACGCCATTGCACGCGCCACGTCGGCACCTCGTCCGGTCGACATCAAAACAGGCAACAGCGCGAAGATGGTTGTTAGTGTTGTCATCACGCACGGACGAATACGCTTGAGACCCGCTTCGTAGATTGCGTTTCGTAAATCATCGATGTTACGAACGGGACGACGTCTTAATGTCTGTTGTATGTAGGTCGCCATGACAACACCATCATCAACTGCGATGCCAAACAGTGCGATGAAACCGACCCAGACTGCCGTGTTCATATCCACGCCCATGACGGCAACGGCGATCATTCCACCTGCAAACGCAACAGGAATACCAGAAAAGACAACGGCTGATATGGCAAAGTTTCGAAAACTTAAATAAATGATGAGTAAGTTAACCACTAGCACAGTTGGAATAATCCACATTAGCACTCGATTGGCTTCAATTTGGTTCTGAAATGATCCTACAGCTTGTAACTCAAAATTACCTTCAGGAAATTTCAGCTCTCCACTTTCTCTCGCTGTTCGTAGCGAATTCATTACTGCTTCGACAGTTTCCAAGTCACCGGAAGCACCCGATGGTGAGAAGGCGACATGAGCTACCAGCCGCGCATCTTCGCTATTAATGGCACCTGGTCCCCAGGTTGTAGTTACGTCCGCTAAGCGTTCCAGCGGTACTACGTCGCCTCCGTGAGTAACGACAGAGACTTTTTGCAAATCGTTGAGACGTTTGCGTACACTGCGTTCATATCGAATCTGAATCGGGTAACGTTCTCGCCCCTCGACAGTGGTTGTTACGTCAACTCCACCAAGCCCTGCAGACACAATTTGGTTCACCATCATGGTGGTCATTCCATAGCGGGCCGCTTCTTCCCGATCTACTTCAAATTCGTAGTATGGCTTGCCCATTACGATGTCGGGATTGACTGTTCCCGCATTGACAAAGTGATTCTTTTTCAGCCGCTCCGCTACAGCGAGGGACGCTTTGGCCAATCCTTCTAAGTCATCACCATAAATTCGTACGGCCATCGACGCCTTGATCCCACTCTGCAACATCACCACGCGTCCTTCGATTGGTTGAAGTGGAGAGGCGGGTGTGATGCCGGGAAGCGTAGCGACGGCGTTGATTTCATCCCAAATTTTGCGTCCGTCCATTCCTTCGCGCCATTGATCTCGTGGCTTGAGCATAATGTAAGTTTCGATCATCGCAGCCGGAGCGGGATCAAGTGCGGACTCGACTCGCCCAATCTTTCCAAGTACATTTTCAACTTCAGGAATCTTTTTGATCATTGCATCTTGTGCTTGTAGTATTTCCATGGCTTGTGAAAAACTGGCTGCTGGATAGAGACTCGGCATGTAGAACCAACTACCTTCATCGAGCGCAATCCAGTCGTCTGTCTTCAAGCCTGTAAAAATATGCTTGGTGTCGACGTACCCCGGCACCTCGTTCAAGTCTGCACCAAGCATCTCAACGATCTTCTCGGCGGGCCGCAGTACCGTGGGTAATCCAATCCACGCACCTAGTCCCAGTATGATGATGATTGCAGGAAAGGAGAGCATCAGTATTTTTCGTCGAAGCGCCAGTTTTAATCGACCCGCATAGAGGAACCGTACAAACCGACTAGCAGGGTTCTCTTCCATAGAACGGATCTTCTCACGAGTTATCGACCATCCGATTAAAAAACCGATCACTGCTGCAGCAACCGTTGCCCACAATAGACTTAGTGGCGTCCAATGCTCGACGTGGTCGCCCCAAACAAAATAGCACAGGCTGGCTGAGAGTGCGGAAACGGCCAGACCTGCAACCATACTACCCCAACGCGGGATTTGCGAACTACGTAATAAGATGCGACAGAGCATTGGCAAAACAACGACTGCAACAATCAGGCTGGAGACCAGTGCGAAGGTCTTTGTCCAGGCCAAAGGCGCGAATAACCTGTGATCGCGGCCTGTCAGGAAAAACACTGGTAGAAAACTAACGATGGTCGTACTGACTGCAGTAACTACTGCAGGCACAACTTCAGCAGCCGATTCGCGAATGACTACGAGCCGTTGTGGGGGTCCGCCCGGTGAGCCTCCTGCTTCCCAGTCAGACAAACCACCATAAATGTTTTCTAGAATAATGATACCCATATCGACCATTGTTCCGATGGCGATAGCGATACCAGCTAAGGACATGATATTAGCATCGATGCCGAACGTCTTCATGGCAATGAATGACATCAACACAGCCATGGGTAGTGTAATCGCGATGACAATACTGGCGCGCACGTGCAGCAAAAACAACACCATAATTGCGATTGTGATCAGAGTCTCCTGAGCTAATGCCTCAGTAAGTGTTGATACTGTCTCGTCAATCAGAACTGATCGGTCATAGACACCCTGAATCTTGATACCATCCAGTTCGGACTCCAAGGCCGTAATTTTCGACTTGACTCGCTCGATCACCTCGCGCGGGTTCTCACCATATCGCATTACCACCACACCGCCAACTGCCTCCTTACCGTTGAAGTCAAGAGCACCACGTCGAAATGCAGGACCTGTTTGAACTTGAGCGACATCACGAACACGAATTGGTACTCCGTCACGCGTGATAATGACCGTATTGTTGATCTGATCAATCGTTTCTGGTTCGGTTTTTCCAGACCCAATGAAACCCTTGCCACGGACAATGAATTCCATGCCACCCACTTCGACGGTCTTTGCACCGACGTCGATGTTTGATGCTTTTACTGAGTCAATAACCTTGCTAAGCGGTATGTTATGATAACGCAGTTCGTCGGGATCAACTTCAATTTGATATTGTCGCACATAACCACCAATTGATGCGACTTCTGCCACTCCATCGACTGATTGGAGCGCATATTTGATGAAGAAATCTTGCTTCGATCTTAGCTCAGCTAAGTCCATTCCTTCCGGTGATTCTAAAACGTAATAATAAATCTGCCCCAGAGCCGTAGCATCGGGTGCGAGTGTCGGTATGACACCTTCAGGGAGCGAACCAGAGACTGTCGTAAGCTGCTCCGCAACGCGTGACCTAGCCCAATAGAAGTCGACAGCATCGTCAAACGTGACTTGAACAAAGCTGAAACCAAACATACTCTTGCCGCGCACGCTCTTCGAGCCTGGCACGGCCTGCAGAGCAATGGAAAGCGGATACGTAATCTGATCTTCCACATCTTTCGGCGAACGGCCTATCCACTGCGTGAGCACGATCACCTGATTTTCACCAACGTTAGGAATCGCATCAAGTGGCACCTTCTGTGTCGAATACCAACCGTAGGCGATTAGTGCGACTGATCCAATTATGACAACGAGTCGTTCTTGGATGCTGAAATCGAGGATCTTCCTGATCATTTGACAGTCTCCTTACGTGGGCCGGAAGCAGTTTTTGCCGGATATCTTGGTTTCGCAGTACGTTCATGAACCTCCTGGGGTGTCTCAATGGACGGAAGATTTCCTTGAGGCTCGATAATCTCTGGTACTCCGATGGCTGGAAGCTCCATTTGCGGTGTGCTTTCAGACGCATCATCCGCGGCGTTGGAAGTCGCAATGATGTTAAGATATTTTTTAGGATCATCCAGAAGACTTTCGCGACAACCTTCACAACAGATAAAAATTGCTTTCCCATCCATGTCGACTTTCTTGGGAGCCCCCATCGAGCCGAGTCGCATCATGGTTACCGGGCAGATACGCTGGTTTTTCGCTATGCGCCGCTCTTCAGTAGAGAGTTTGGATAGTGCTACAATCATTTCAGCTGACGAAGCTTCGTCCATCTTTGGCTCAGCTTTGGTAGGATCAATGAGCGAGGGGTTACCTGCAAGTTGCATTTGAGAGTCGATTAAGAAATTGCCTTGCGTGGCAACTTGCTCATCTTTCTCTACACCGCTCAAAATGACAATCTGGTCACCACAAATTGGACCGAGAACAACGCGGCGAATCTCAAAGCGGCCCGGCTCCGTTTCTACATAAAGAACGCTATTACTGCCAGCCATGAGTACGGCATCACGTGGCACAACCAAGGCTTCGCCGTTAGCAATTGCCTCAGAAGTGAAGCCGAGCTGGGCAGCAGGGACCAGGTCTACACCGCATATTGAACATTTTCCGGCAGCAGACTCGACGATATGTGGGTGCCGCGGGCTGATCCACTTGTTGGCTAATTCAGGATCATAGACACCTCTCTTGATACCGTCGGAACTGGTAAGAGGAACATCAATCGTCGCTTTGGCGTAGTCTCCTGTTCGCAATAGACCGTCCTGATTCGGAATGATGACGCGAACACCCACAGTACGTGTTTTCGGGTCGACATTCGGATCGATGAAAGCCACGCGGCCAGTGAATTTCCGCCCTGGTAGGGACTGTACTATGGCCTCGACCTTTTGCCCGTACTGAATCGTTGCTGCATCTTTGGGAAACAACTCTAACATCAGCCATAGTGTAGAGAGGTCCGCTAGTTTGTAGATGGCTTGACCTTCCTTCACATACTGACCTTCGACGGCAAACTTCTCGATCACCGTACCACTGATCGGAGCACACAAATGCATGCGACTATTTGCTTTACCTGTCCGTTCAAGCTCATCGATCTGTGGAGCAGTCATACCTAACTCGATCAGCCGCTGCCGAGAGCTTTCATAAAGATTTCTACTGGATTGTTTTACGCGAGTGAGCGTTGCAGAACGACTATTTTCATAAGCTTTCTTAGCTAGTAATAGTTCAACTTGGCCTGAATAAAGCCGCGGAGAGTAGACAAACGCCAGATGGTCATCCTTTTTGACGACGACGCCAGTATAGTCGGCATACAATCGGTCCAGGCGGCCGTCAACGTATGCCGAAAGCGTCTTCAATGTACCTTCGTCGTAACTGAGCTCACCGACCGCTCGGATGGTTTGAGTCATCGGCATCGACTTCACGGCTGCGGTGTGGATGTTCGCAACGCGACGGGTTGCAGGATCAATCTGAATCGCACGTGGGTCGGTATTTCCTCCTGAAGTAGATGGCACTAGCTCCATTGCACACACGGGGCAACGTCCGGGCTCAGACTGTGGTGGTGTGCACATCATCGGGCAGATATATTGCATCGCCTTACCGATGACTGATCCATGATCATGGCCACCACCGCCGCCAGCTGAGATGAATCCCGATCGCTGGGCTACACCTAACCCGATAATCAGAATGGCACCGCATACAATCAGTAAGGCTGGTTGGACAAATAGTTTGATCCACCAACGTCGCGTTTCGTGTTTACGCTCAATTGCGATTACGGCAGCATCAGGTTGCCGGTTCACATTGTCTACAGAAGTAGACTGCTCGGCCGCTTGGGTCTCATTTTTTTCAATTTCGTTCATAACAACCTCGCCTGAATGATTTACAGCCAACTAATATTTCGTATGGAAATGTTGTTCGCTTGTGTTAATCCGCGCTGCAATTTTATTAGCAAGAAATACATCACACCTTGATGGAGTGTCACAAGTTGATACATCCACCTAAGTAGCAAATACATTGCTAAAATTACGCGAGATCAGATCAGCCAGCAGCAAAGAACAGCTTGTTGGCGAGGTATGGGCTGAAATGAAAAAAGAGTCGCGTCCCGGGGAGAGTGTGTTTGTGATTCTCTCACACAAACAACACTGGCTACAGCCACACAATCTGCGCGACGGGAGAGGTCGCGTTTATCAGATGTGCGATTCTCCACCGGAGTGGGAGGACGCTTATTCTTGACAGAACACTGGCATATATGCGGATGCGTCGGCGTCGAGCAGCAACTCTGCACTGCCTCGTCCGATCTTGTGCGACAGCATTGTTCAGATCCACATTGATTTCCTGCACCGATCACGGGAACGACACCCGATAGGGTGACCGCTACGATTAGCACTAAAGAAATCAAGGAGTTTGTGAGAAACTGAAACATTACTACACCAGTCTGAAGAAGAATAGCTCTTTTTTATATTGCCCAGACTCACCTGAGTCAAGTCTAAAGTTTGTTGCTACTACTTAAGCTGCTTCTGCTTACAAGCTGTAAGTACTTGTGATAATTCAACATGCACATAGTGATTTTCGTTTAACAAAACGATTAAATGTACATAGCGAAAGTTTCGCCTTAAGGATAACGCTCGGTTTTTCTAAACTTGACGTCAACTACCATAAACGAACGCGCAATTACAAAGCGCACACAAATACGAAGTCATGCACAGAGGTGCTGGAGAATCGATTCAAAGCGTGAATCGACAAAGAGATACGCAACGATCAAGGGCAACAAGAGCACTGGGGGCGTCATGTGCTCGTCTTAAATCTTGCGACTGGTAATCAGCAGATAACGATTCAGTGGAAATTGAATTGTCGACTAATTTCTCAAGAGAATTGCTCTCCACCGGAGAGGGTGCAATGGGTGTTGCAGGTTCTTTTCTTTCACCGCAATGACACTTTGGCCCACATTGACACGCAGGATCGTTGGACATTTCGCTTGAAATACAACACGATTCTTCTGCCTTTTGAGTTGCATCGCATGTTTCTTGCTTTTTTCGAACAGAACATCCGTCATTGCAATAGAAGATACTGGAACCCGTACAACAACATGCATTGGTCGCAGCTTGCACGGAGAGAACCTGGTCAGTTGGATCAAGCGTACCACAACAGTCAGTTCCCTTGGATTGTGAATCTTGAGGGCAGCAGGCACATGATGCTACCGGTAATCCTTGCAGAGGAATAGAAAAACCTGCAAGACAAATCAGCATGCGTGCCGTAATTGTGTTGGTAATCCACATAATAAACAATCCTTTACTTACCGCTAAATAAACATACGGCAAGATCTATTAACTAATAGATCGGCCTACATTGAAGAGAAATAGAGGTGAAGTCTATGAAAATTTCAAAACCATCCAAATTCTCATCCCGAAATGTAAAACGTTAATTTTATGGGTAAGCTGCAGGAGTATCTTCATAACAACAGATGTAGTCAAGTGCGATTATCCTTAACTCGAACGAAGTGGCGATTGGCTTGCTCAATTTGAGTGGAAGATATTTGGTCAATGTAAATTTAGAATCGATTTGTTTTGTTGGGATTAGGTTTAGAGGTCATTATCACAGCATTGCGAAACAGCAAACGATTCTATGTGCCAGCCTGGGCACCAGATTTTTCTACCAATGTCTGCACAATGTCTGCAGTCACGAGCATTGAGAATAGAGTTATGATCACAATGGTAGGGTTGATGCTTGTGCTGCGATACATTTCATGAAATGCATCTTAAAAAGTTTGCTAATACGACACATCAATTTAGAAAACGAAATAACAACTTTTCACGTTACAATCAAAGGTTCCGGAATTCTATTACTGGTACTTGGTTCGTCCATTTATTATCCTCTAACATGTTTGTTTGCTATAAAACGTTGAGTATCGGTGATTGGTCATACTATTTCGAATCACAGGGAAAACGCACCAGGTTGCCGGGAGACAATCGGATGCACTTCCGAAAGAATCATTTCTTTAAATTAGAGTCAATGGTTGTGGCCCGCATGGCCATCCGAACTACTATTTCCTCCACTGCCAGATCCTCCACCGGTTGATCGACAGCCGTTGGCACCAACGATGAGTATTGTGGCTGCTACCAAGACAACTACGTACAGGATTCTTGACATAATAACCTCCTTGTTGTTTGAGTAGAAAAAAAACGGAACGAGAGAGGACCGCCATATAGGAACCAATATAGTCGGCAGAATTCGCTCGATTCGGAGTCACTAATGGTCGGCGCGCAGTTCACGTACCTTGGCCAGCCATTCAACGAGATCTTGCCGAACGCGTTGAACAAGCTGAAGCAAGACACCGCCGTATTCGATCACCCGGCTGACACCGGAGAACTCATTCAAAGTGGCGGTCGGTTGTGGGCACCGTACTACATACAGCCAGACGGGCAAACGGAGGCACGTAAACTGAAGCTTGCAAGTGACCAACCAGCCACTCTCATCAGGCATGGACTCGTTGACCAACACAAGATCTGGGGAACATTGGATGATTGAGCCAGCTACGTCCGCACCGACTTTCGCCCGTGTGACGCGGCAATTGTGTTCTTCAAGGATGGCTTTCAATCCAGCGTAAACTTCGTCTCGAAATTCGACAACCAGCACGCGCGGACGGACCGGCGGGTATTGGGGCACGGTCGAGATTGAATCACTTGTGCGGTGCAAAGGGACACCGATTGAACTGCGGAAATCTTCGTTCGAGAATCGTAATTCGGTCATGCTTTTAAACATTACAGATCCTTTCTGCTTATGACATCATGGATGACTTAAAGTAGTTTCGTAATCCCAAAAGATCGCCGCGGAAATCTCAACGAAGCCGAGTTCGTCAGCGTTTGGGGATCGCAATTTGAAGTCTTATCAACTTCCGTAGCAATCGTCGAAACGGGAATTCATACCCTAGATGGAGACGATCGACGGCACAACCACAACTGATCGGCGCGAGATCATCCCCGAACGAAAAGTCTTACACGATGAAGCGAGAGAGCGCAATGCAACGATCAAGAGAATCGTAATATAGACAACGTTCTTGATTGCAGTGAATGACAGGTTGTGCAATTGGCGTCAGCATATCTGCGTGGAAATCATCGCCGCTGACTTTGTTGGGCGAATCTTCTACCGGCCGAAGAGGATTCGCAGGCAGTGAGGGACGTTGCCCCGACTTGCAAGAGCACGAGTTCTCACAGGAACAACCCTCGCAAGGTGCTGTCGATAATCCATTATTGCAGCAACTGCTCAATGTGTTGCCGAATTCAGAACAGAAAGCGTGCTGCTTCTTTGTGGAACAAAGGCCTGATTGCGAATTAGGTTGATTATGGTCCAACTGGCAACAACAATCGCATTCCGATACTGCAGCACCTGTGGAACAAGGGCAAGCGGAAACGGGTGTCGCGGGTAGTGCAAACATCGAAACCGTCAACCAGATGATGGCTTTGGCAGCATTTTGTTGCACTCGTTTGGCGAACATCATAGGTTCCGATTTTACGACATTTTCAATAATTTAAGTGGGCTACTGTAAATATTCGGTAATTTGACTAGCCAGACTTCAACGATTATTTCGGATTTGATCGACCGGGATTATCTTCATTAATAACAAATTTGAGCAATACCAGTTTCTGAATTTTGTGAACGCTCAGCGGTTCGAGGAGGATACGTGATCGTTTTGAGTTAACGCGTCGTCGTCATGACAACAACAAACTGTCAACGAGGGCTTAACTTTGTTCGCTATAAAACCCTGTGTGTCAGTTGGTTGTGTCTCATTATTTAGAGTTGGCACAGAAAGTGTTATTTAGTCGAGTCATTAACTATCAAAGAAAAGCGGCAATGTCATTGAGACAATCATGTTTATAAGACCAAAAGGAGATCCATTATGATACGTTTCGCTCTGTTTCTCAGTATTCTCATTGCCTTGGTAGCATCCACGACAAATTCAGCACAGGCAGCTGATAACTCTTATGCTCATGGATATCTTGGCCACACTTCGTCGAGGCAAGGATACCGTTCGTCCGGATATGGTCACTCGACTTACAGGCAGCGCCTCCAGCACGGTTATGTCAACCACGGGTATTCTGTACGGGAGTATGGACACGGTTCTTTCCGGCAAAGCCACATCGGTCGCGGCTATGGCTATTACGACAATTACGCCTACCCATCCTATAGTCACCGCGGTGCAGTCCAGATCATGACACCGCATCTAGATTTTCGGTTTGGACACTAAACGGGTTATTTTAGTCAGTGCTGAAGAGAATAGCTTCTACCAGGACAGGGTCAGCTGTGTCCCTTAAACTTCCCACTCTCAAAAATCTCAAAAAAAATCGATGGTAAGAAACTTTTCTCAATTCATACAAACCCTGAGTGGAATAGGTAGCAAGTCGAATACCTTTAAGTCTCACTGTCGTTTTGAGTTAGCGAAAGTCACTGAAATCTATTTGAAATACGAACTTACTCTTTGGGTTTATCTTCAAATTCCAATGAAGAATCTTGAATGGTTCTGCATCTAACCCCTCAACTGCAAAATCGATTTGCAATTGAGGGGTTTCTATTTCTAGTTAGATGTTCCAAACATTTTCAGTTAGTGAGAAACATGAAAGCAACCATATCAAGATGGTATAGAAAATTAACTATCAAAGCGTTTTCGCGTAAAATAAGGGTAACGATAGAAAGAATCAGAGGGCTAGATTTTATAACTGTACTACAACCAGAAGAGGTTGGATATGACTCTCAATGTGTATACCGTTCATCTCCTTCAGGTAATAAATACTTGGTTCAGTTACTAGAAGATATTGGTATTACCGATACTGATTCAATTATCGATATTGGTTCTGGAAAAGGTAGCGCAATGCGATCAATGCTTAAGTTTCCTTTTGCAGAAGTAGGTGGTGTTGAGTTGTCAGAACAGATTGCTGCTATAGCAATCAATAATTTCAAAAAACTAAAGGAGAATCGATGTCTTATCTCTAGTTGCGATGCAACGGCATTTCAGCACTATGGACGCTATAACATGTTTTATTTTTACAATCCGTTTCCGAATGATATTATGTCCAAAGTGATCTGCAAGATTAATGAGTCTACCCGAAGCGATGATGAAATACTAATCATATACAATAACCCAGTTTGTCATGACTTAATCATTAGCAATGGAGTGTTCTCGAAGATCAAGGAATATCCTGATGAATGGGGAAACCAAATCTATCTTTATTCAAATAAAAGTCTAGAACACTCCAGATTGAGTCGCTCAGTTTCTTAATGAAAAATAATCGTAGCTCGCTGTGTCCTTATGGAAAATCGCTGCCGGAGGTTATTCAGTGATCTGAATCAAGGGAAAGTAATCTGTTCTTCCTCAAAACGCATCCCTTTGTATTATTCAGATACCGCTCTAAATATAGAATAGGAGATGACTTAGCTTCTCGCACCCGGTCTAGATTAAGAATCGAGAATAGGGTTATGAGAATCTCACAAAAAATGCTATTTCACATGAAGAAAATGCAAGTGCGTTACATCTAATACGGAAGAGGTTAGGAGTACGCGCCTCTTTTTACAGATTATAAACACGTGGACTAGCAGGAACGTGAAAAATGGCAATCGAC
>TARA_R110000868_G_scaffold220806_1_pt1 | contig 29307 bp, 32 predicted proteins | sample TARA_R110000868 | Tara Oceans TARA_R110000868 (sample SAMEA4397489) | marine metagenome | biome: Polar Biome; feature: [SRF] surface water layer (ENVO:00010504); material: water (ENVO:00002006), including particulate matter (ENVO:01000060) such as... | depth 5 m | reverse complement strand
GAGCCAGTGCAGGCAGAAGACGGCGAACATATTTCTTATGGAAACATTCGCACCCTTCAAGAGTTTAATGACTTCAACCTGAAACTTGAGGTAAATGTTCCAGAAGGAAACAATAGCGGGGTTTACCTAAGGGGACTTTATGAAATTCAGGTGGTGGATTCATACGGAAAGGAATTGGATTCCCATAATATGGGCGCCTTATACAGTCGCATTACCCCAAGTATGGCTGCTGAAAAACCTGCAGGAGAATGGCAGTCATTTGATATCACCTTAGTAGACCGCCACCTAACGGTCGTCTTTAACGGTAAAAAAATAATAGATAATCAGCCCGTTTGGGGTCCCACGGGTGGCGCCATGTCTTCCGATGTACTTAGCCCAGGACCCATTTATTTACAAGGGGACCATGGCAATGTGGCCTATCGCAATATTGTATTGACTCCTGTAAAGTAAGGTATAAGGTTTTGCCCTCCTTTAAAATCAAGGAGGGCAAAATTTTTATTTCTCCAATTTTAGAACTGCAAATTTGCCTTTGTTCCACCCATGGACAAGCAAGTAGAGTTGCTTAGTTCCGTTTTTGGTCACAAAGTGTGGCCAAACCTGGTGAATATTGGTCAAGACCGGGATATCCAAATCCCCGGGGATAACTGTGGACACCAACTTTTCTCCAGTATGAACATAGAGAGGGGCCGATTTTTGTTCTCCAATGGCCTGTAAAGCATTTAGGAAGTAATGTTCATCCGTGAAAGCAACATTACAAACCAGACTGCCCTCAGGTATATCTTTAAACGTTTCCACAAACTTACCATTCTTGGTAAATTTCACGACCTGTCCTGCTGCCCTATTGGCCACTAGGATATGTTTTTTGTGGGCATAAATTCCATGCGCGGTCTGAAACTGACCAGGATTGTCACCTTTTCCGCCCCATGCAAGTTTCCCCCAGCTCCAAACACCACCTTTTTCCTTGATGGTCATCACAAAATCCCCTGCAGAATAGCCATGGGCCACATACAGGGTACCGTTTAGATAAGTTACATCGGTTACCCCGAAATTACTATCCTTGGTGGCAAAGAATTCATTGGCAGGGGCAAATTTAAATTCAGTGCCAGTAGGCTTCAAAATTTCACTTACGATATTGCCATCCAAAGTCATTACAAGGACTCTTTTACCCTCCTGTGCTACAGCAAGATATTTTTGGCCTTTGTGAACAAAGAATACAATACCATGAATATTATCCTTAAGTCGCTCATCGGTACCTATGGTGGACCACTTTGTTAGATCAGGGCTAATAGAACACAGACCGTATCCGGGAATTCCGGTATATACTATTCCTGTTTCTGGATCCTCATTAAATCCTCCGTGCATTCCCGGTTCAAATTCGTGCGCCTCTTCTGGAAAAGCTGCCGTTAAATCCTGATCCCAAGAAAAAATAAAATCCCCTTGACCAGTGACCAGTTTTGCTTGCATTGGAATGTCATCCGATGCCATTGGCCCATGCTCGTGATGATGTGCTATGCCATTATGTTCATGTGCGTGATGTGTATGATCTTGCTGGTTGTTTTGCGCTAATAAGGAGGATGATAATCCCAAAGAGAAAGCGATCGACAATACGGCTAGTGTAGTTTTTTTATACATGGATAGTTCTTTATTATTTTTGGGAAAGTTAATCAATCCTCCCTAATTATTCAACCCAGCTAAGCTCAATCTTTGTTATAGGATAAAAAACTGAATTTCAATTAAATAACATTATAAAATATTTTTACAGGTTTCAAGACTGTTTTTAATTACATGCTTCAAAAGAACAAAGTCTTTAACATAGCGCTAAACCTCTTGTAGGTTTAGGGTGTAATGTAATAACCTCCAAAGGCAACAAAAAAAATATGATTCAGAATATACAGAATAAAGGAATTGGCCTTAGTAATCAGTTCCTTTAATTTTAATTATAGAGATTATAAATATGTGTAAAACACAATTTATTAGGAGATTATACACTAACTTAGTTGATATCTGTGCGGCCACTGGTCCAATTCATACCCCCCTTTTTACTTTAAGATAGGCTATCATGAAAAACTTATTGCTAATCCTAGCATTTTTGTTGGTTGCGGCTACCTATGGCCAACAAAAGATAAAAATAAAGGGTGAATTTGTTAGGGTGTATAATTTACACAGAAAAAAAATTGGCAAGGGAAACATCCTTGTTCTCTCTGACTCAGTTCTGCAATTAAAAGGAAATAAAGGAGTGCAAAGTTTTCTAATTGCAGAGATAGGATTTATCCAAACAAAAAGGGCTCCTGTAAATAATGTTTTAATTGGTGCTATTTCAGGTGCTACCGTTTTGGCAATTGCAGGTGGAGCTTCTGCTGATTCCAGTGATTCTTTATTGAGTTATACTACAGGTGAAGGTGCTGCCGTTGGGGCCGTACTTGGAGTAGTTTCAGGTGCTGTCCTGGGAACCCTCTCCTTAATATTTAAAAAATCCAAAGTATACCCTATTAAAAAAGATCTGTCCAATTGGAAAACCTTTATGGAAGATCTGGGACATTTTTAAATGCGACATTGTATTACTTATAGATCTTTCCTGTTAAAGGTTGCATACTTTTCAATATCCATATTCACTTCCAATTTCTATGGGTGGTACCAAATTTAATATGCCTTTCAAAAAATACAATTTAAGTAACCAGTTACTGAAAATTTATATATATTTGCGTAACCAGTTACTGAATTGAATGATAATGAACGACTTTTTAACGGAAATGGAATTTGTGGGACTTACCAGTAGGCTTAAAAGATTAAGTGATGCCCTGCTATATAGCACCAAAGAGTTGTATAAAACAGAAGGACTGGATATAGAACCCAATTGGAACTTGATTTTTATTCTCTTGCAAGAAAACGGGAGCATGACGATTACCGAAATCTCGGAAAAATTACAATTCTCACATCCTGCCGTGGTAAAAATTATTAATAAAATGAAAAAAAACGGCCATGTGGAAACCAGGACAGATGCTAAGGATAAAAGAAAGCAAATTTTAACCCTTACAGAAAAGGCATATAAGCAATTACCAATTTTTGAAAAATATTGGAATGCAGGACGGCAGACCGTTAAGGATCTACTGGCAGACAGTCCCCATTTTTTGGAGGAATTTTTAAAAATAGAAGAAAAAGTGAACCAAAGCGATTACAGGGAAAGAACCTTAAAAAATTTAAAAAATGACGAACATCGTTATTGAGACTATTGGCTATATAGCAATCCTTACCGGCTTCTTTGCTATAACTAAAAAAGACATGAATAAATTCCGTATTTGGCATTTGATCTCCAGTTTTTTTTATATCATATATGGCGCTATGTTAAATTCGGTTCCGCTTGTTGTTGCCGGCGTGGTATTTTGCATTATACACGCCTACCATTTAATGAAAATTTACGATGCCAACAAGGGGCCCAAACTGAAAACCTAATCCATTGGTGTACTTTGATTTCCCAAAGAATCCAATGTAAATTCCTAATATTAGGTTATTTACCCTAAAGAAAGTTTTGTAGATTTATGTTCGTAAAATTCTTGGGTTTCATTTATTGACCGGGAGTTGGATTTAAAACGAAATGCACATAGGTGTTTATCCTTTAATTACTGTCTCCTTGGGCGCAGTAGAGAGGTTTGAGGTAATTTTATCTTTAAGTGAGGTCTCGACTGCGCTCGACCAGACAACCTCACCTTAAACAACTCATTAACATTTAAAGCAAATCGAACACACAATATTTAACATATCTCTATCACACTGGAAACCGCGGAATTGCCATTGTTCCAAATTTAAAAGCATGGGAAAAAAATTAGATTCGATTACAGCCGAATTAAAAGAATTCATTGAAGAACAAAAGATATTTTTTGTTGGCACAGCAGCTTCGGAAGGCAGGGTAAATATATCTCCAAAAGGCACCGATTCTTTTAGAGTCCTCGACAAAAACAAAATTGTTTGGCTTAATCTAACCGGAAGCGGCAATGAAACGGCAGCACATTTATTAAAGAACAATAGAATGACGATCATGTTCTGTGCGTTTCAAGGAAAACCACTAATACTTAGGCTATATGGACAGGCAAAAATCTACCATAACAGGGATATGGAATTCCATAACTTTATAAAACTATTCCCTGAAAACACAGGTGCCCGCCAGATTATTGAAATGGATATCGACTTGGTACAGACCTCCTGTGGCTTTGCTGTCCCTTTTATGGACTTTAAAGAAGACCGAAATACGTTGAACTCTTGGTCCACAAAACAGGGAAAGGCAGGAATTGAAGCCTATTGGGAAAATAAAAACACCTTGAGTCTCGACGGATTTGAAACCAAAATTCTTGGTGATTAAAATCCGCCTACCCTAATGTACTCCTATAGTTTCCCAAACCCAAGGTTGATAAGTTTGGTCTGCACAACCTTTTCCAACAAGTTAGGCCATAGGGTTAAATTACTTTGAGCGCCTTCCCCACTTTGGTAAATGCTGCAACAGCTTTTTCTAAATGCTTCCGCTCATGGGCCGCCGATAATTGCACCCTAATTCTTGCTTTTCCTTGTGGCACTACGGGATAGAAAAATCCTATTACATATATTCCCTCTTCCAACAATTTTGAGGCAAACTCCTGGGCCAAGGGAGCCTCATAAAGCATTACCGGAACAATAGGATGATCTCCAGGAACTATATCAAAACCAGCGACGGTCATCGCCTCTCGGAAATATCTGGTGTTGGCCTCCAACTTATCCCGTAGAGAAGTTGACGAAACCAGTAAGTCCAATACCTTAATGGAAGCCCCTACGATTGAGGGTGCCACTGTATTGGAAAATAGATAAGGTCTGGATCGCTGCCTAAGCATGTCTACAATTTCTTTTCTGGCTGCCGTAAAGCCGCCCGAAGCGCCTCCAAGGGCCTTGCCGTAGGTGCCGGTAATGATATCTATCCTTCCCATTACGTTTCTATATTCGTGGGAACCACGGCCGGTAGCTCCTAAAAAACCGGTAGAATGACATTCATCTATCATGACCAGGGCATCATATTTATCGGCCAAATCACAAATTTTATCCAATTGTGCAATGGTTCCATCCATGGAAAAAGAACCATCGGTCACAATCAATTTCCTTCGGGATCCTTCTGCTGCTTTCAATTGTATTTCAAGATCAGACATGGAATTATGCTCATATCTAAATCGTTTTGCCTTACAAAGCCGAATACCATCTATAATGGAGGCATGGTTAAGTGCATCGGAAATAATGGCGTCCTCAGCACCAAGGATAGGTTCAAAGAGTCCACCATTGGCATCGAAGGCAGCTGCATATAAAATGCAATCCTCCATGCCCAAAAACTCGGCGGTCCTGCGCTCCAATTCCTTGTGTATATCCTGGGTTCCACAAATAAAACGAACGGAAGACAATCCATAGCCATGGGAGTCAATAGCATCTTTACCTGCTTTTATAACATCTGGATGTGCGGAAAGGCCCAAATAATTGTTGGCACAAAAATTAAGTACCTCCTTGGTATTGGTGGTCTTAATCTCTGCACCCTGTGGCGTGGTGATAATTCTTTCCTCCTTGTATAGACCCTCAGCCTTAATAGCATCAAGTTCCTTCTGCAAATCGTTCTTTATTGTTGAATACATATTTCTTAATTGTTTTATTTGTGCTAGGCCCAGGCCTCGCTATTTGAATCATAAAAGGATCCCTAATGGTTTTATTGTTCTAGCGCTGTATTGCTCCCCAAGCTTTTCGATCATGGTACGGGTAATGCCCTTAAGGTCATATTCCGCTTTCCAGCCCCAATCTTTTGTAGCCTCGTTGTCGTTGATGGAATTGGGCCATCTGGATGCAATTTCCTGTCTGAAGTCGGGCTCGTATCTCACCTGGAAATCGGGATAATAATTACGGATTTCCTTCACAATATCCCTCGGAGAAAAACTACTTCCCGCAAGGTTATAGGATGTTCTAAAGGTAATGTTTTCCTTAGGGGCCTCCATAAGCTCCAAAGTAGCCCTAATAGCGTCTTCCATAAAAATCATGGGAAGCGTGGTATCTTCTTCCAAGAAGCAACTAAATTCTTCTTCCAGTACTGCCTTGTGAAAAATATCCACAGCGTAATCTGTCGTACCTCCGCCCGGCATGGATTGGTAGCCAATAACTCCGGGATATCTTATGGACCTTACATCCAAGCCATATTTTAAAAAGTAATATTGCGCCCAATTTTCCCCCGCTGCCTTGCTCATCCCATAAACGGTTGCAGGATTAAGATTGGCATTATTGGGAGTAAAATCGGCAGGGGCGTCTTCGCCAAAAACAGCAATGGAACTTGGGAAAAATACCTTATCCATTCCACTGATCCTAGATACTTCCAAAACATTAAAAAACATGTTCATATTAATATCCCATGTGGCCAGCGGATCTGCTTCTCCCTTGGCCGACAAAATAGCTGCCAAATGATAAACTTGTGTAATAGCGTATTTAGTGACCACTTCCTGAATTCGATTCCGGTCCGTGGCATCCAACACCTCAAACAAACCTTTATAATTTGAAGCCGTCTGAATATCTGAAGCAATCACATTGTTAAATCCAAACCTATTTTGTAACGCTTTTGTCAGCACTGACCCCAACTGTCCATTGGCCCCGATTACTAGAATTTTCGCACTCATGATTTATATTATATCCTTAACCAACAAAAGTGTTAATTACTCTCAAAATTACAAATAACACGTCATACATGTAAATTACCGGTATAATTAAGTAATTATAACTTAATTGTGGTATTTTTAAAGCGTATTTTACTTTTTACGTTATCAAATAATCTATTTTAAAGTAATTCTTTAGGCACTTATGGAGCAACTAGATCAAACTGATATTACCATTCTTAGAATTTTACAAAAAGATTCTAAAAAAACAGCTAAAGAAATTGCGGCAATTCTCAACCTTACCCCATCCCCCGTCTATGAAAGAGTCCGGCGGTTGGAAAAACAAGGGGTCATAAAAAAATATGTGGCCATTCTGGATAAGAAACAAATAAATAGATCAATAACGGTAATATGCCAGGTATCCATGCGATATCACAATGAAGCATTTATAGAAAAATTTGAGGCACAAGTACAAAGTTTGGAGGAAGTGCAGGAATGTTACCATTTAGCAGGTCAAGTGGATTTTATCCTAAAAATTCATACACAAAGCCTTGAGGATTACCATGATTTTGTAAAGACCAAACTCTCCAAAATCGAAAATATTGGAGTACTGAACAGCACCTTCGTATTGAAGGAAATAAAACATTCCTCAGAATACTATATTTAATTCCTATTACATTTCTACTATATTTGTTTTAACAGGTAGTTTACACGTATAACTTACCTATTTTTTTAAACCAATCATTGCCGATTATAACATAATATGAAAATTGTAAGAACCGACATGGAGCTGGAAACTCCAATTGTAGACAAAACCCTTAGGGAACTAGGACATAATTTAGTTTTACTTCCGGATGGAATAGCGGAAGATATACTGGCCAAAGAAGTAGCGGATTGTGATATCCTATTAATGTGCTACACTCCTATTACCCGTAAAATAATTGATTCTGCAAAAAAACTCAAAGCAATTGTAAAATACGGGGTAGGTATTGATGCCATTGATATCCCTGCAGCCAATGAGCGTGGAATTGTGGTGGTCAATATTCCAGAATACGCAGAAGAAACCGTTGCGGAAGGAGCCTTTGCCATGTTAATTGCTCTGGCCAAAAAATTGCCCGCACTACAAAAACAAATGAACACCAAGGCTTGGGTATGGCCTAGTCAAGAATGGTTGGGACTTGATATTGCCGAAAAAACGCTGGGCATAATTGGTTGTGGTAAAATTGGCACCAGCATGGCCAGAATGGCCGGTTTGGGATTTAGGGCAAGAGTTATTGGGTACGACCCCAGTAAATCCAAGGAGAAATTGGCGCAACGTGGAATAGAAAAATATGACGATCTGCTGGAGATGATCAAAGAATGTGATTTTATTTCCCTGCATGCCGTTTTAAATAAAGAAACCAAGCATCTTATTGGTGCAAAGGAGTTTTCCGCAATGAAGAAGACCGCTATTATTATTAATTCCGCCAGAGGGGCCTTGATTGATGAAATGGCCCTTTTGGATGCCTTGGAGAATAAACAGATCGCTGGGGCCGGCCTTGATGTCTATAGCTTGGAACCCTTAAATAAAACTGATCATCCCTTAAAAAAGCTTTATGAAATGGACAATGTAATGCTATTGCCGCATTTAACTTTTTACACGAAGGAAGCTATGGAGCGATTAGAAATCGAGACTTTGGAGAGAATTTCGGAAGTCATGGAAAATAGGCCGGTTACCATTAAGTCCAAAGACCCACGCCTTCAAAATCAGACTTAGGCTTCGATTACCTCTGAACTAAATTAGCTGGTAATCCAATTCCAAAAACTTATCTACGTACTTGGCCCAATAAGTTGATACAAACTTGGTGTGATCCGGATGTTGGTTATAGGCCTCATATGCCGCCATGGTATCAAACTCCATGGATAAACCATAATCATAATCGTTCTTCTTCCCTATTTGTCGCAAGGATTGAAAATTTTGGACTCCTGGAATGGAAACCAATTTGGCCGCTGCCGAAAGAAACTCTTTTTCTTCAGGTGACCCTTTGGGATATTTTAACTTTAGGGCTACTGTGTGCTGGATCATAAATTACAATTTATATGTTTATGTAGGTATATTTAAGCAACTAATACACCACCAATCTTTTGTTATCCTTTATTTCAATGTCAATACCATCTATAAGTTGCTTGCCCTGATATATATTGGATTTGGACTGCTCATAATCCAGCAAGGTATATTCCCGATTCCTTTCTGCCGTAAACCACTCAGGGAATTGGTTGATTCTGGCCCAATCCATTGGCAACTTCATATTCGTACTATGCCTTGGCTTATCAAAATATAACTTTCCATTCCATGGTAGTTCAGATTTGATCGAAATCAATATTGAATCTCCTTTTTGCTCCGCTCCTAACAACAAGTCCTCTCTCCAAGGCTTTACATACAATCCCTTGCTTTTCCATAAATTATACATAATGGTGGTCCTGGCAAAATTGCCATCCCCATGCCAGCCTTCTATAATACCACTTTCCTGTTGCATGGCCCACATCACTTTTATTTCACTGTCCATCCATTTGGCAACGGAGGCTTCCGGAATCCGATTGTACAAATTTAGGGCGCCTTCAATGGCATCCGCATATCCATCGGCACTGCCGTTTTCCCAATCAAAGTTGGTGTATTTGTTTAAATTGGAAAATATCTCCAAAATGGCTTCCCTGTACTTGGGATCCTTATCCAACAGATATACAGCGTAAAATCCGTTAAGGGTATAACCCCAATTATCGGCAGGGCGTTCCTGTACAATTTCTCCTGTTCGGGGATTTATGGCATCATAAAATAATCCGTCCGCATTTCTACCAACTTCCAAAATCCTATCCATCATCCCATGCAATGGTTTTCTGTAGACTTCCCTTTTCTTTGGCCTGGCAAAGCTTGTGGAAACATATAATTCACATAAGCCCGATATTAACTCACATCCATGATCACGTAGCCTAAGGTATTCCAAGTCCTTTGTTGGATGGTGGTCGCCCAATAAATAATAATCACCAATGGCTATGGCCCAGTCCAAGAACTTTTCATCGCCGGTCATCCAGTATATTCGGGAAAGGGTCTGTAACAATTCGCCATTAACTTCCTCCCGCGTTGCATTGGAACCATTCTTAGATATCCCATCGGCAACATTTACTTCATTCTTCAAATCGTACAGCATCTCCAACATTCTATCCGACCATGGACTTTTTCCCAACCATTCCGTAAGGGGCAGCAAGCCATCTTTTATATATTCTGAAGTCCCGAAAATAATTTCAGCCATATCCATTTTTTCATTTTGAAAATCCTTTTTAGAAAATGAATAGGTATCGGGAAGGGTGTTAACTCTAGAAGTGAGCTTTTTTTCGGAATGTAACATATCCAACATGGTTCCATCAAATAGGTCCTGATCCGTAAAAAAAGAAGTGAGTACCATAAATGGATAGTTATCGGCGGCGGCATCTTTTGCGTTCCATATGTCCGTGTCATTTTCAAGATTTCTTGGAATTAGTCCAGATTCTGGATCAGCCATCGACAACCAGCCACGAACAAATTTCCCACTTCTAATAAATCCTTCATTGGCCAGAATGGCATTTTCATCCGCTTTGGCAAACAGATGACTATCCGCCGCAGACATCTGTATAACGGGTTTCGCATCTTTGCAGCCTAGTATACCTAAGATTCCAATTGCAACAAATAAACTTATTTTCATGATAGTATTGGTTATTTTAATGATAACCCGCTAAAGGTCCGATATAAAATCGTTTACAAAATCCATCGCTTCCTGCTGAGAATTCATCTTTTCGATAGAAAAGTTATTGGTCTTATTCATGGATTCATATTGTTTGGTGACCAATTTATAGGTCTCCTTAAACTCCTCAGCTGCCAAAGTATCCATATCCACAACTATGTTTAGTTTCCTAGGGGCAAAAGCTGCCGACAGGTCTGGGAGATCGTATTGTGGTAAGGCCCCTGCAACGGTAAAAGGAATTTGCGCCGGGTCATAATCTTTATTGGAAACAATGGATTCGAAGGAAAGCAGCGGATCCAAAAACAACATCCCTGAAAAATCCACCCCTGAAACTGCAGCGTGCAATAGGCTGGAATTAAAGCCCCCATTGGATATTCCTATTATTTTTGAAGCGTCCAATTTCAATTCATCCTCGCAAGATCGAAGTAGGGTTTCTATTGCCTCTACATGAATGGCTACTGTACTTTTTCCATTTAAAACACCAGCAAACCATTGGTTATAAGAGGTGTTTTCAAAATAGGCGTCCCCTTTTAAATACCCTGGCCCCAATTCACCAAATCCAGGTAAATCAGGTACAATAACGGTAATGCCTTTTTGGGCCATTTGTATGGGAATGGCATAAGCTTCGTCCGACTCCTTATCCTCCAAATTATCCAAGTACAGGGCAGAACTGCCCTTAGGCTGTTTGGGCACAAAGGTTACAAACGGAATTACTTTATCCCCTTCAAGCACTTTAAGATATTTATTAAGGTAATAGGCTTCAAATTCGGTTTGTCCGGAAAATATCAATTTTCCTTTTTCAGTACTTTTGGAATAACCATAAATTGCTTCCGCCTTCTGTTTTAAATTGATCAAATGTTGCTCCCGATTCTGCCTATCCCTATTCAAAACCTCCATATTCCTTTCGGTTAAAGCACTATTTATATCAAACAAAAATTTGCTACCTACCGATGTTGAAAGCTGCCCTGTTTCCGTTACATATAATTCTTCCACCGTAAAAATAGCTACTTCCCCGTCCTTGGAACTACCTGGATTATCCAAATGCTTTTGAAAAAAGGCATACATGGCTTCCCTATTTTTTGGGGTCGATTGATGTCCCGCATTGTCCTCTACCATCAAGAGGTTTTGCGACTTATCAAAAGCGTTGTAGGCCAATTTAGCTTCCTCATAGGTGTCCCGTGCCCCTTGAATACTAAAAATATCGCGGGTAGTTGTAATCATTAATGTTGGTTTGGGTGCCCTTACCTCCAAAAGATCGGCATGGTCCAAACCAAGCTGAATACCTCTGGGGAAATTCTGCTCTGCATCTTGTGGCCCGCCAGACTTTAACTGGTATTCCATGGTAGTGATATAACATTCCGGAGCCGAAGCTTTAATTCGCTCGTCAAAGGCCGCAATGTGGGAAGACTGGGTTCCCCCACCGGACCTACCGGTAATACCAATTCGGCTGGGATCTACTTCCTTGCGTGTAAATAAATAATCCACTGCCCTTATGCCGTCCCAAATCATATATTTGGCAGTGGACTCCCCGTTGATAAACAACTGTGCCCCGGGATAGGAATGCTCCTGTGTTGGGCCAAAACGGGACTTGCCCTGAGCTTGGTCAAAATACTGTAATCTTTCCCCTTGTCCGTAAGGGTCAAAGGCAAAAACCGCAAAGCCCTTTTTAACCAGATTTAGAATAACATGTTGATAGATATCGCTTCTAAATGCCAGATTACTATGGCCACTACAATAAATTATAGTGGGCAGGTTCTTCTTTTTTCCATGAGGAATAAAAAAAGCTGCCGTTACCTTTACCCCTGGCATAGATTCAAAATATAATTTTTCTACACTATAACCATCCTTTTTTATCTTTTTGGTAATTACAGGATTTAAGGGGGTCTTAACGGGAAAGTCCCCTATAGACCTGTGCAAATTCTCTTTTATCAATTGCTGATGACCTTCCCAATCATTCTTCGTCTGCAACTTCGATATGGATTCCTTTCGCTTACTAAGACTTTCAAACGAAATTTCACTTTGTTGTTTGTAAAGCTGATTTTCGGCATCGGAATAATACTTCCAATAATCCAGCACCGAATAATCGGTTTGGGAATAGCCTGAGAACGTGCAAAATAAGAAGCACAAAAATATTCTAAAGATGGTATATCGGCATTTTAATCCTGTAGGCATAAGTTTAATTTTATGTGGAAAATTAAAAGAAATTGATTTCAATATATGTATTTAATCGTTTAAACAAGAAAAATATACCATATTTACAATATAAAATATTGGACCAAAGTCATGGGATGTGGCAAAATACATTGATCCATGTAAATTGTACTGGTATTTGGTTTCAATTTCAATAAACCAACATGGTTAACTTTAATTAAAATTTAATCTCCATGGGGCAGCAAAAAAAAATAAAATCCTTACTAATAATCATTATTGCGCTATTATCTTTCTTGGGTTTTAGCCAAGAGGTGGCAAATATGCCAGAAGCTTTTAAAGCCTTAAGTTCTGAACCAGAAGTAATCCTTTTCAACAATAAACTAAAAATCCCCAGTGAAAGTGGCCATTTCCAGGGGGTTCAACTCATAGAAAAGAAGGGCTCCGAAAAACTTCTTATTTCAGGGAGTTCCCTTACCACAGCCTACATTTTACAAATAAACCTTAAAAAAAGAAAAACGGATAATCTAATTACACTTATGACCGATCCCTACCGGCATGCCGGAGGAATTCAAGTCAGTGAACCTTATATGATAGTTGGCATTGAAGATAATATCCTTAGAACAACTTCCCAGGTTCGCCTGTACAATTATGAGAATAATGCACTTTATAAGGCCCAACCCAATTTAATTATTGAACGTCACGGAAAAGCCAAAGAGAAAACCGCGGGCGCAACAGGATTGTTGAGGGTAGATAAAAATTATTTGGCGGTAGTTTCCAATTGGGATTCCCGCAACTGGGACTTCTACCACCTTGATCCGGAAAAAGAAGAACAGAAACTACTTTTTAGTTTTACAGCCCCAGATGATTGGGGAAGTTATCAATCTATAAACCTTGTTAAGGATGGCTCCGCTATTTATGCCATTGGCTTTTATAAAAAAGATTTTTCTGGCCAGGCCGATTTAATCCTAATAGGCAAACATGGTTCCTTTGAACCCATTATGGAAAAAGTGGATTCGAAAACCTTAAACTGCAAAAATGGCGTCGATTTTAACGCGGCCGTCGGCCTGCAAGTAGACAATCAAGGAAAATTAATAATCTGGAGTACCCAAGCGGATCCGGGGAAACAAATTGCCGTAAACAGGTTTGTACAAAAGTAAAATTATGCTAAAATTAATCGGACCCTTATCCCTTATTATCCTCTTTATTTGCAACCCTATAAGGGTAACCGGCCAACAAGATTGGAAAAGTATAACTTCTGTTGAGGATGTTTGCTCCTACTATCCCGAGACGATTGAAAATATGCTAAATCAATTCAATGTTGATTATCCAGGATTGGAAAAGGTAAGGTCGGCCCAAAAAAATGGTGATCAAGTTGATGCTTGCAAGGAATTGTTGGCCTATTTCAAAACTAATTCCAAAGCAACTGAACTACGAAAAAACCTTCCAGAAAAATCCGCTCGTACTACTACTGGGGCAGATACCATTCTAAACAATGTGTTCGTAATACAAAATGTACGGGGAAAGGTGCCCTATCTTGCCGATGGCCATCGCGACTGGTACTACAAAGGCCCCAACAACGATAAGGAATGGGCATGGCTTTCCAATAGGCATAGCCAGTTAAGTCAAATATTCAATACCTATTTAGAAACCGGAAACCCCAAATATGCCGACTATATAGATCTATTCCTTAGAGATTTTATAATCAAGAGCAATCCTTACCCTGCGGTCAAAAGCGGCACCTCTGTATGGCGAGGATTGGAGGTAGCTGCCCGAGCAAAAATATGGACCAAAATTTTTTATGGACTTTTGGAAAGTGATTATATTTCCCCTGCCACACAACTACTAATGCTCAGTAGTTTGCCCGATCACGCCCACTACAATAGGAATTTTCACAGCTCCAATAATTGGCTCACCATGGAAATTTCATCCCTGGCAACGGTGGCGGCCTATTTTCCCGAATACAAAAATTCCGAAGAATGGTTGGACTATGCCATTGATACTATGGTGGAAAGCATGAAAGATCAGGTATATCCGGATGGGGTACAAACTGAGCTCAGCTCCCATTACCATAACGTTTCCTTAATTAATTTTGAACTTTTCAAGGATATCTGCGACAAGGCCAACAAGGTTCTGCCCGACTTCTACAACAGAACCATTGAGGATATGTACGGTTACATAACCCATATGATGAGACCCAGTGGTTTTCGTTTACTCAACAATGACGGTGACAGGGGAAGCGACCGTAACTTTATCTTAAATGGGGCTAAAAAGTATCATCATCCTGATTGGGAATATATTGCCACCAATGGTAGATCTGGCCTTACACCAGTGGACGGTCCCTCCTATTTCTATCCCTGGGCAGGGCATTTTGTTTCAAGAAGTGGGTTTGATGAGGAGGCGCAATGGTCTTTTTTTGATATGGGACCATGGGGCAGTGGCCACCAACACAATGATAAATTACACCTTTCCGTTTCGGGCTACGGGAAGGATTTTTTGGTAGATTCAGGTAGATTCGCCTATACCGGGGAGGTAGCAGCAAAATTTCGCTCCTATGCCAAGGGCAGTGCGGGGCATAACTTGATTTTGATAGACGGTAAAGGACAAACCAAGGGCCCTAGCCTTGCCCAAGCACCCTTAGCGGATAGCCACTTTAAAATAACAGAAGCTTTTGATTATGCTTCAAATTCCTTTGACCAGTTTATAGATATGGAAGGTAAGGCCAAACATACAAGGGTCGTTTTTTATGTTCGCAATGAGTTTTGGATGGTGGTGGACAAGGTGGAAACGGATAGGCCCCGTAAAATTGATGCACTATGGCATTGGTACCCGGATAATATGATAAAAAAAGAGGGGACCATAGTAAAAACAACTAATGAAAGGGGAAATCTTGCTTTGATACCTATTGGAAAACAAGCATTAAATGTAGAATTTATCAAAGGTCAGGAGGAACCTGAAATACAAGGCTGGTACAGTCCGGAATACAATGTTTACGAACCTAATATAACCAGTTCGTATACTACCAATATTGATTCCGATACCTCATTTGTATGGTTGCTTATGCCTTCAGAAAAAGGAACGCCAAAAATAAAGACGAAAATTAAATCGGAAAATGAGCAGGAAATTACGGTAAGAGTGACCACAAAGGATAAAAAATGGCTGCTCACCATTCCTTTTGGCAATAGTGGCAAGGCAAAATTATCCTCAACCCCCTAAACCTGGTAGGTTATCTTTAGTACTATTGGCAACTGTAAATCATTCGATGGGGCATTTATTCCCATAGAAAGTTTTTGTATATTTAATCTAATAGAGCCATTTTAGGGATATAATATGGATCAGTAATCAATAACGGATTCCCTAACAAACCAACACCCTATTTTAAATGAACAACGTATTGCAAATTACCTCTCAAAACATGCAGGATGTACTCTACAAACTGTTTTTGAAATATAAATTTACTCAGGGAAAGGCCCACTTGCTGGCCCAGACCTATACCGAGAGTACTTTGGCCGGGGTAAATTCACATGGTATAAACCGTGTGCCCCTATTTTTGGAATATGTGGAAAACGGTAGCGTTAAGATTAATGCCGAAGCAGAAAAAGTGGAGTCCTTTGGAAGTATTGAACGATGGGACGGGAATTATGGTCCGGGCATCATCAATGCTACCAAGTGTACCAACCGGGCCGTGGAATTGGCCAAAACACACGGCATGGGTCTTGTGGCATTACGCAATACCAATCACTGGATGCGCGGTGGCACCTATGGAAAGCTAGCCGCAGATGCTGGCTGTATTTCCATTCTTTTCACCAATACCCAACCCAATATGCCGCCTTGGGGAGGTAAGGACAGCCGAATTGGCAACAACCCGTTCATTGTCTCCATTCCCAAGGAAGGAGGAAATGTGGTATTGGATATGGCCATTTCCCAGTTCGCATTCGGGAAGATCAACGACTATAAGCTAAGGGGCAAAAAACTGCCCTTCCCAGGGGGGTGGGATGCCGATGACGAACTGTCCAACGACCCAGAGAAAATTACAATCAAAGAACGCGGTCTGCCCATTGGCTATTGGAAAGGTTCCGCTCTATCCATAATTTTAGATATGTTGGCCACCCTTTTGTCCGCCGGGAATTCTACCTATAAGGTAGGGCAAAAAGATTATGAAACTGGGATATCCCAGGTATACCTCTGCATTTACCAAGAAGTATTTAACGACAAGGCATTGCAGGAAAAACTTTTAAATGAAATTATTGACTATACCCATGACGTGGAACCCATGCAGGCCGGAGACAAAATTTATTATCCTGGAGAAAGGAGTGCCCAGACCAGGGAAGAAAATCTAATAAAAGGGATGCCCGTTAGCAATAGTGTTTGGGAAAAGATATTGGCACTGTCGGAATCATAAGAATTTAATACCTAGGCATACTTTGCAAGAAATAAAAAAATCTACCATAGCGGAAATCAGGGAACGTTTCGACAATGATGTGGAGCGCTTCTCTAATTTGGACACTGGGCAACTTACTACCATAGATGCCAAAATTTCCTTGGAATTGATTACCGAAGCGGCTAAAAGAATTGTCCCTAATGCCGAGCAATTGCTGGACATTGGATGTGGAGCGGGAAATTATTCCTTAAAGATGCTTTCCAAGCTCCCAAACCTGGAATGTACCTTGGTAGATCTTAGTGGCCCTATGTTGAACAAGGCCTTTGAAAGGCTATCCGAAGAGACCCATAAAAAGATACAGCTGGTAAAGGGAGATGTTAGGGAGGTACCGCTAAAGCAAAACCATTTCGACATTATTTTGGCCGGTGCCGTTTTGCATCATCTAAGGGATGACCAAGACTGGGAGGCTACCTTTAAAAAAATATATGATCTTCTAAAGCCAGGAGGCTGTTTTATGATTTCGGACCTAATTACCCAGGACACCGAAATACTCAGCGAATATACTTGGGAAAGATATGGAGACTATTTAGAGGGTTTAGGTGGTAAGGACTATAGAAAAAAGGTGTTGGATTATGTAGCCATGGAAGATTCCCCAAGATCCATGAACTATCAACTGGATTTAATGAAAAAAGTAGGTTTCCAAAAGGTAGAAATATTACATAAAAACATGTGCTTTGGCGCTTTTGGAGGTATTAAATAAGTTTGGGTCAAGGCTGTTGTCCAATGCCATTTGCCTTTTTTGGTCCGCCTTCATAAAGGGCGTATACCAAGATTCCGAATTTTGTATTGAAGTTGTTTATGAATTGTAAAAACAATAGGTGGTATGACTACAAATCTAAAATTCTGTTTACCGTACATCTGCCTTTTTATTTTTTTTGGTGTTATCTCATGTGATCCAGACGCTACTGGAACTATTGAGACCAGGGGTATTTATGGAAACCCCAAACCTTTATGGGACAAAGGTTATCACCTGAACGACCTAGGGATTAATGCCATTTTTGTGCATAGCGGATCGATCAACGAAGATATGATTACCAGGGCAAAGTCCGAAGGGGCCAAGGTATATGCTGAATTTGCCACCCTCAACGGCAAGAATTATGTAGAAACAAATCCGGAAGCATGGGCCATAAATGAGTTGGGGGAAAAAGTGGAATCTGCAACCTGGTTTATGGGGGTGTGCCCTACCGAACCCGGTTTTAGAAAGTATCGTTTTGATCAATTAAGAGACTTATTGCTAGAGTATGACCTGGACGGAGTTTGGATGGATTATGTTCATTGGCACGCCCAATTTGAGGACCCGGAACCCATCTTGCCCGAAACCTGTTTTTGCAATCATTGTCTTGATAGTTTCTCAAAGGATTCCCGAGTTGCAATACCCGAGGGGACTACCGCCCAGAAAGCAGAATGGATACTTCAAAACCAAGAAAACACTTGGAGAAATTGGCGCTGTAAGGTTATTTATGATTGGACCTATGATATTAAAAGCATTATTCAGGAAGTAAAACCAGGGATACTACTTGGCCTATATCACTGTCCTTGGAACGATGAAGAGTTTAATGGCGCCAGACAACGTATTCTGGGGCTGGACTACAATCTATTAAAAAAGACCATAGATGTGTTTTCCCCTATGGTCTACCATAAAAGAATGGGAAGAGATCCCCAATGGGTACAAGAAAACATTCAGTGGTTTAGTAATGAATTGGGTATAGAAAATGGCACTTTTCCCAAAGTATGGCCCATAGTTCAGGCCTATAATGAGCCGGGCACTGTTACCAATGAAGCCTTTGAAACGGTATTACGTGGCGGATTAGCTGGAAAATCTACCGGAGTAATGATGTTTACCACCCATGCCATAGCAGAGGATGAAGGTAAAACGGAAGTGATGAAGAAGGTGTATTTGGAGATAAAGGGCAAACCCTAGTTTTTTTAACTTTCACAGTTTAGGGGATAGTGTCGTTGTTCCCGGGTAACGCGCTAAAGACCTTCAATTTACAATCGCTCATGAGTATTACTGGACCGCCATTTTATTATACTTATTACGATATTTGATTGGCGTTAGGCCGGTAATTTTTTTAAAAACAGTTCGGAATGCTTTTGTATCGGTATAACCAACATCAAACATTACTTCGTTCATATTCTTTCTGCTATTCTCAAAACTTCTCTTGGCTGCTTCCACTTTTATTCTTTGAATATATTCCAGAACGGTATTATTGGTTGCTAACTTAAAACGTCTTTCAAAACTGCGTCTGCCCAGCGAAACCAAATCCGTTAAATCATCAATGCTTATTTTTTCCTGAAAATTATTTTCAATAAAACCTTGGGCTTTCTTAACAGCATCATCCGTATGGTTTTTTTGACCTGTGAACATTGCAAAAGCGGTTTGACTTTCCCTATCAATATCTATGGCAAAATATTTAGATGCCAGTATGGCTGTTTCCCTATCGGTATATTTTTCTACCAAGTGTAACAATAAATTCCAATATGAATTTGCACCACCGCTTGAATAAATTCCATTCTCCTCGGTAATAATACTTCCGTCCACTACTTCCACTTCCGGAAACATTTCCCTGAACTCATTTTGGAATCCCCAATGGGTTGAACATTTTTTACCATATAGTAAACCCGTAGAGGCCAATAGAAAAGCACCAACACATAAGGAAGCTACTTCTGCTCCATTTTCATATTGTTCCTTTATCCAAGGCAAGGCTTTTTTATTAGAAGCAATGGCTTTTTTCATATTGCCGAACAAAGCAGGAATTATCACCAAATCTGTTTTCTTAACATCTTTCAAAAGTTGTGAAGTGTTTATAGAAAAGAGGCCATCATTAATTCTCACTTGTTTTTTAAAACCGACCAATTGTACATTAAACAATGGTTTTTTACCGGCCACTACCATAAATTGATTGACCGCTGCAAGTAAATATTGTGGATCGGCAATGGCTTGCATTACCGAATTTTCAGGAACAAGAATACTCACCTTCATCATTTCGTTATAATTTACAACCATAAAAGTAAAAACTATTTTGTCGCAAAACACCCTTTTGTTGTCATTTATACACATTTAATATATTAAAAAGTCGTCGCATCTTTGTATTATCAGTTAACATTTTAAAAAGCAATAAAATGAGCACTTTAAAAATTACAGTACAAGCGACCATTAACGCCGATGTTAAAAAAGTTTGGGATTATTACAATAGCCCAGAGCACATAGTGAATTGGAATTTTGCAGACCCTAGTTGGCATTGCCCAAGTGCTGAAAACGATATGCGTATCGGGGGTATTTATAAAGCAAGAATGGAGGCCAAAGATGGTAGCTACGGTTTCGATTTTGAAGCCATTTATTCTGAAATTAGTACAAGGAAAAACTTTACTTATGAATTTGGAGGAAGGACGGCAACAGTTCAATTCAATGATTTGGGCAAGGAAACGGAGGTTGTGGTAACTTTTGATCCTGAAACTGAAAACTCCATTGAAATGCAAAAGATGGGTTGGCAGGCCATTTTGAACAACTTCAAAAATTACACTGAAGATAATTAACCAAACAAATTTATATTATGAGCAAAGTAGCAATTTATTTAAATTTTCAAGGGAAGGCAGAAAAGGCCTTTAATTTTTACAAAGCTGTTTTTGGAACCGAATTTTCAGCACCTTTTATGTACATAAAAGATTTACCTCCAAACCCCGATGCACCTAAATTTTCAGAGGCCGATTTAAATTGCGTAATGCATGTTGCCTTACCAATAATAGGCGGTACTGATTTGATGGGCACCGACATGTTGGAATCTATGGATCATAAACTAGTTATTGGGAATAATACCACCATTAGTTTGCAATTGGATTCAAAGGATGAAGCTGATAATTTATACAAGGCCTTATCTGAAGGTGGCAGCGATAAAGCTGCCATGAGAGATGAGTTTTGGGGTTATTGGGGCTGCTGTTTGGATCAATTTGGCATTCGCTGGATGTTTAATGTAATGAATGATCAAAACAACAATTAAGCTATAAAATGAATAATCAGATATATCCTTGTTTATGGTTTGATGGACAGGCCAAAGTGGCCGCAGATTTTTATTGCTCCATTTTTAGCAATTCAAAAATTACGGCACAAAGCCCATTGGTTGTAAAATGGGAATTAAATGGACAACCATTTATGGGCTTAAATGGCGGTCCAAAATACAATTTTTCACCTGCAAATTCCTATGTAATTGAATGTGAAACACAGGAGGAAATCGATTATTATTGGAGCAAATTGGGGGAAGATGGTATCTATAACCAATGTGGTTGGCTTGATGATAAATTTGGTGTTTCCTGGCAGGTTGTACCAACCATATTAGGCAAATTAATGGCGGACCCAGAGAGAGGGGAAAGAGTGCTGAAAGCATTTTTGCAAATGAAAAAATTTGATATTGAAACATTATTAAATGCATAATGGCACAAATACATTCATATCTCACGTTTAATGGAAATTGCAGGGAAGCTATGACTTTTTACCAGGAATGTTTGGGTGGCCAACTCACCATACAAACGGTGGGTGAATCACCACTTTCTATAAAAATGCCAAAAAAAATGAAAGATTGCATATTGCATGCAACCCTTACAAAAGAAGCTTTGGTTTTACAAGGCTCGGACATGGTCCCAAAAGCTGGCCTTGTAAAAGGAAATACAGTCTCCCTTTCCTTGGATTGTAACAGCGAAGAAGAAATTAAAGAGATTTACCAGAAGCTTTCAACAAACGGTAAAACTGATCATCCATTGGAACATACTTTTTGGGGAGCATTATTTGGTGTACTTACGGATAAATATGGAAATCATTGGCTTTTAAACCACAATAAAAAATAAAATGAAAAAAGAAAAAATATTATTTTGGACAGCTACAATAATCATCGCCTTATTTGAAGGTGTAATGCCTGCATTGACTTCACAAACAGAATTGGCTAAGGAAGGAATTAGGCATTTGGGTTATCCTGAATATTTTGGAAACGCCTTGGTTGTTTTTAAGGTTTTAGGAGTTTTGGCATTAATTATCCCACAAGTTCCCAGAAGAATAAAAGAATGGGCTTACGCCGGTTTTGCTTTCGACTTTATTTTTGCAACAATTAGTCACGCCTTAGTTGACGGCATAAATTTTCAAACCTTCTTTCCATTAATTATTCTCGGTATTTTGATAGTCTCCTATGTTTACTATCACAAATTAAACTCCTCGAAAATTTAAATTAGAAAAAATAATTTCAAGAATAAAAAAATGGCTCTCATCAATCCTTACATTAACTTCAACGGAAATGCCGAAGAAGCCTTTAATTTTTACCAATCAGTGTTTGGGGGTGAATTCGCAACAATTATGCGTTTCAAAGATATGTCCAGTGTTGAATTTCCTGTAGCTGAAAACGAAGCAAATAAGATCATGCACATTGCTTTGCCCATTGGTAATAATATTTTAATGGCAAATGATGTTCCGGAACATATGGGACGGGTAAACGAAAACGAAAATAGGTCTAAGATATCCGTTAGTGCCGAAACTCGTGAAGAAGCGGACAGGTTATTCAATGGACTATCTGCTGGTGGCGCTGTTGAGTGTCCTATTGGCGAAAGTCCCTGGGGTTCCTATTTTGGAATGTTTAGGGATAAATATGGTATTGAATGGATGGTGGATTATGACCCAAAGTATAAAGATAAAATGTAATGTAAAAAATAAAGAACCGCTAAGGCGCTATATAAATAATGGTTAATACTGCTTTCTCGCCCTTTTATTTCTACTGCTTCTAAAATTTCTACTACTTTTAGTTAAGTAACTTACGAAACCCACCGCCCCGGCCAGTATAATAACGGAAATCATTATATAAATAGTTTCTATTGGTATATCCATACCCTTAAGTTACTAAAAATATGTAAGTTAAGGGCTTAAAAGACAATTTTTACCAGTATTTAAAATGGAACAAGAGACCAATATCAATTAAAGAAAGAACTATGAAAGTTAATGCTGTTATATGTAAAGGTCATGGAGTTGCCTCTGGGAAGGCAAAAGACCCTCGCTATCCCAATGGCACCATAAAGGCCCAATACGAGCCTTTCTTAGAAAAAGGTCTAGACCTAGGTCAATACTTTCTAGGAACTATCAATTTGGACATTGCACCCCATTTTTTTAAAGTAAAAAAACCAAAATATTTTCTGGAGAATGTAAATTGGTCCAAATACATCCCTCCAGAAAATTTTTACTTTTTTGATGTATCACTTCACTTAAAAAACGTGACCTATAAGGGATTGATATATATGCCCGATCCACTAACCAAAGCAGAACATTTTCAGAACCCTACAATACTGGAACTTTTGCTTCCAAAAATCGATGGATTAACATATGGGGATGTTGTAATGGTCGATGTTGATGATGAGCAAATTGAATTGATCAGCACCCCATCAACGGATTACGAATAAAATAACCGGAATAACACCAAAGTATTTATAATGACAACGACACCTGCACACGATAAGCGAATGGCTACTATGACCTTCTCTTCCGTATTTCCGCACTATTTAAAAAAAGTGGAAACTAAAGGAAGGACGAAAGAAGAATTGTTTCAAGTAATAGAATGGCTGACCGGTTTTGATCAAAATAAATCACAACAACTCATGGATGAGAAGGTGACCTTTGAAACATTCTTCCAGAGGGCAAAAATAAATCCCAACGCCCACCTTATTACGGGTGTAATCTGCGGCTATAGGATAGAGGAAATTGAAAATACCTTAACGCAAAAAGTTAGGTATTTGGACAAGCTGGTAGATGAATTGGCCAAGGGTAGAAAGATGGAGAAGATTCTACGTACCGGGTAGATCTACCATTATGGCATTAAAAATAGTGGTGCGGTCTCCTCAATCGCAGTCGAGAGGCATGGGACAATACCAACTTTTATGGAGGTCTCGACTGCGCTAGACCGGTCAACAATGCCCAGTTGTGGCATTCAACCTTGGACCTTGATCCTCCTCCCGACCACTGCCAACTGCAACTGCCAACTCAATTTAAACCTTGAACTTTGAACCTGAAACCTTGAATACCGTTCAACGGAAATTTCCGTACTTCATCGATAATGCCAAACCGAATCCTAATATTGGCTAACTTAGAATGTTAGTAACAGACTTTTGGTTGTAGTATTCCCCCCGCTTTACATCCACAAAAATTTTATAGTAGTAATAGGATTTATAGTACGGACTAATGTACTATTACTCTAAATAAGCCACTTTTTTAGGTGGGCCTATTATAGGGATATAGTAATAAGTTACTTTATTCGTGTGTTAGTGTAATTAAAAAAATGTTCAGCAAATCGAAATATTAATATGGATTTTGTAAAAGAAAATTGGGATTGGATTTTTGAAAATATTTGGAAAGTAATTTCTATTGCAACAATTTTTTTTGCTGCCGGTTGGGGTATTGCAACTTTATTTTATAAAGAGAGAATAGAAATCTTAAAGGAAAGAGGACAACAAAAACAAGAAAGTCCTTCAGATGATGCTGTCGATGAGTTTAAATATCCTGAAACGGGGAAAAATGGTAGAAATTTACTTGCAAATTCAATATTAAGTATCAAGAAAGGTGAAAAAGTTTCCTTAAAAGCAATTATTCCTAAGAATGAAAAATTACTAATAGAATTAAAAGGACCAAAAATAGTTCATAAACATGATAATGATGCATCATGGATTTTTTCAATGGGAAGAATAAGAAATTGGACTGCGAAAACATATGAACCTGAAAATGGCGGAAGACAGGAATTCGATGCAGAATACGGTACTGCGGATATGGAACTAGAATTTAAAAGAGAAGGAGAAGTAATAATTTCTGTCTTTGAAGGAGAAAACCGTTCGAAAACTTGGACAAAACGAATAACCATAAGAAACTAAAAATAAAAAACTACACCTATCATTTGCTAAATAAAATAGGACATTAAGTACTGTATTCATTGGCTTAGGCGTGGTTTCAAAGCCCGCCAAATCTTTTGGATTTGGCTTTTAAAATGAAAAAGATAAAAACAAAAAGCTTTGGCTACGAGCGCAGACGGAAACGAAATGTTTCCTTGCCGGCCCTACTTGCCATAGCAGGAACGTTAACATTAATAAAAATGAAGCAAAGAGATTTAACAGATAAAGAGATTTTAGATTTTTCAGACCGTGACGAAAGCCATTTCTATGACAACAAAGCATTTGAAATAAAAGGAGACAAGATTCAAAAAATTGCTGTTGCTTTCGCTAATGCTGATGGAGGAGAATTCATTATTGGAATCAGAGATAAAAAAGACGAACCTGACAAATGGAAAAGATGGCAGGAAATTGAAGATATAGAAGCCTTTAACTTTGTTTTTCAGAACCTGACTGCTCTAACACCAACTATACCACATAATTATGAATTTTTAATTGATAAGAATGGGAAGTATGCATTAAGGATAATAATTGAAAAAAGTGATTCGGTTCATAAAACTGCAAGCAATATTGTCTATATAAGAAAATCTGCACAATCACTGCCTATAAAAGATCCTTCGCAAATACAAGCCTTATCTTATGCTAAAGGAGAATCTTCATACGAAGACACTGTGGTAAATGCAGCTTTGGCAGAAGATATCTTTGAATCATCTGAAATTCTAAAATTCTTATCTGACTATTCACCACAATCTGACCCTATAGATTTTACGGTAAATCAAAACTTAGTAGATAGAAAAACTTACGACCCTAGAACTTCAGGTATATTACTTTTTAGTGACAATCCTACTCCGCTATTGCCCAAAAGATGTGGGATTAAAATTAATAGATATGACACATCCGAAGAGGTTCCTGAAAGAATTCATTTAAAAAACCAATTCACAATTGAAGGAAGTTTAAATGAGCAAATAAAAAAAGCTTCTAAAATTATTACTGAGGTAATGGAATCAGTACAGATTATGGGACCCACAGGATTGACAAAGGTTAAATATCCCCCGGAAACAATTTGGGAAATCTTAGTTAATGCAGTAATCCATCGTGATTATTCTATCTCAGACGACGTACAAGTGTTAATTTTCAATAATCGAATAGAAATTAAAAGTCCAGGAAAACTACCTGGCTATGTGACTATTGATAATATTCTTGACGCAAGATTTTCAAGAAATTCGAAAATAGTACGAGTCCTTAATAAATATAAAAACCCCGCAAACAAGGATATGGGCGAAGGTTTAAATACTGCATTCCAAAGGATGGAGGAGTTTAGACTAAAAGCTCCTGTAATTATTGAAGATGGTAATTATATAAAAGTTATAATCGCCCATACCTCTTTAGCCTCACCTGAAGAATCAATAATGAAATATTTGGAAGAAAATTCTCAAATAAGAAATAGGGAAGCAAGAGAAATTACTGGAGTAAAATCAGAGAATGTAATGAAAAGGCACTTTTATGATTTGCGAGATAAGCATTTAATAGAACCCGTAATGAGTAAAACAGGAAGTAAGATTATTGCTTGGAAAAAGAAAAACTAATACTAATTATCTATATAAAAATAGTCGAAACAGTAGTTAATTTAAGGATTAAAGTTGGATTCAGAGTTAATGCTTAACCCCCCACGCTGGCGCGAGCGTCATGCCTGCCTCACTGCGAAGCAGGCTAGTGCCACAGCAGTCATTAGTTCAGAAAAAATGGCGTTACTCATAAATACAGTACGATTATTTTTTCTCTATATCTTTAGCATATCTGTAGTTGCCTTGGTATGGTTTTAAAACGCCCTCTCGCAATTCCTTAAGGTGGTCTCCCTGATGGCAAAGTAATATAATAAGAGGCACGAGCGAGAGGCCGCGCCAGCGATGAGAAAAACAAGGTATACAAGATGGGTGTAATAGGTAAAACAAAATCGAATGAAAAGAACCTTAATTCTGACATTACTATTAATAGCCGGATTCTTTTCCTGCAAAACTTCTGAAAAGGAAATTGCCAAATTGGGAATTGCTAAAAAATATTATAAGGCTCTAGATAGTTCTGATAATTTGGGAATGGCACTTTTATTGACCGATAGCCTTGTGACAAAGGAAACCGAATATGACTATGAACAGACATTTTCCCTAGAACAATATATGGCATGGTTGAAATGAGATTCTGTATTTGATCCAACCTACGAAATCCTTCAAATGGAGCTAGAGGATGAAATTGTAAAAGCGAAGATTTCAAAAATCGACAAAAGACTCTCATTTCTTCACCATGAACCTATTGTTACTAATCAAGTTATCCGATTTGACAAAGACAAAATAATCAGTATTGAAACAACTGAATACGTTATTTTTAATGATTCAACATTTGTTAAAAACAGAGATGGCCTTGTAAACTGGATTGACGAAAATCATCCTGAACTTAATGGATTCATACATGACCAAACAGAGAATGGAGGATTGAAATATTTAAAAGCCATTGAACTTTATAGAAACAAAAAATAACTTACCGGTCCATCACAATAATTATTAAACTAAATCTATTATTGATCCATAATTTAATTAAAGGGTGTTGGATGGTTAACCCATATAAAAATAATATATTCATGAAAAAATCAATGTACAAATACCTTATCCTTTTAGTTGTTACAGGTCTAATGTCCTGTAAGTCCGATCCTAAAAATGAAAAAATTGATAGTACCCAAATAGCGGCAACAGTTTCCAATGAAATAAAACAGGAAGTAATCCAGGATGCCCACGAATGGCTGGGATTGATTTATGACAATAATTATTCCCTAAGTTGGGATAATGCGGCCTCCCTTTTTCAAAAAGCGGTTACCAAAGAACAATGGACACAACAACTTAGCGGTATTGTGCCACCCTTGGGAAAAGTGATCAGTAGGGAAGTAATTTCATCTGAATACCACACAACACTACCAGGAACACCGGACGGGGAGTATATCGTAATTCAGTTTAAAACCTCCTTTGAAAATAAAAACCAGAGTATAGAGACCGTTACCCAAATGAAAGATGGTGAACAATGGAAGGTATCCGGGTATTTTATAAAATAAGTTCTGGACGGATACTTGTAAGACTCCACAAATAAAGCCTATTTTTAGTGTGGTTCATTAATGTCCACCTTCAAAATTAAATTCTATATAGCACATGAATGAAACAATTACTTTAAGGAATAACCCAAAATTGGATATTAGGCTTCAAAAAGATATGTTTGAAATAGTGGACCAAATAACGCCAACGAATAATGGCAGCTATGCTTATGGCAGTTTAAAGTCGGTCCAATTAAACAAGGGTTGGTTGCTTTCCCTGCTAAGTTATATTCCATTTTTTTGGACAGTCCCTTTTGAACCGGGATTTAGAAACAGAACGAATCTAAATATTAAACTGGCCGAAAAGACGCTAAAAATATGGTTGGTGGGTTCGGACATGGACAAGGCGGCCAGTGTTAGGCAGGAATTGAACCAGAAAAAAATATGCCCTTAAGAATAGTAATCTTAATTTCAGTACTATTAAATACAGGTTGGTGGTTTAACGCTTCTGCCCAAAACCGTCCCAATATACTTTTTGCCATCAGTGATGACCAATCATTTTTCCACACTGGTTACGAGGGGTCAAACTTTGTTAAAACGCCTGCTTTTGACAGGGTTGCCAGAGAGGGTGTATATTTTTCCAACGTATATGCCGGTTCTCCAGGCTGCGCACCCTCCAGAAGCGCCATTATTACGGGCAGGCATCATTGGCAAAATGAACAGGCCGGACAACATGCCTCAGCATGGTTAAAGAAGTATGTGCCCTTTGTGGATTTGCTTGAAAAAAATGGATATGCCACCGGAAGAACGGGAAAAGGGGTTGGTCCATTCCAATACGCGCGTACCGAAGAAGATTCGCTTTGGAGAAAAAACGATGCTGCAGGAGTTTCGCATAGTAATCTTAAATATGAGGAGCAAAATGATGAGCGATTTGCCAAGGGCATCAACACTACCAATTACTTTGGGAATTTCAGGTATTTTGTAGAGCATATTACAAAGGATAAACCATTTTTTTTCTGGTATGGGGGCTATGAACCACATAGAAGCTATGAAAAGGGATCATGGAAAAATATGTCCAAAAATTTGAAGGACGTTGATGTGCCCCAATTCCTTCCTGACAATGATGAGATTCGGGGAGATCTCCTGGATTATGCTGTGGAAATTGAATGGTTTGATCTACATCTGCATAGAATGCTGGAATATTTGGAGGAAATTGGGGAATTGGAAAACACCATTGTAATCGTAACTGCCGATAATGGCATGCCTTTTCCGCGTGCCAAGGCAAATAGCTATGAATACGGAGTACATGTGGCTATTTCGGAGTTATGACGCCACCATTTTCGGTCAAATTGC
>TARA_R110000868_G_scaffold58183_1_pt1 | contig 29324 bp, 29 predicted proteins | sample TARA_R110000868 | Tara Oceans TARA_R110000868 (sample SAMEA4397489) | marine metagenome | biome: Polar Biome; feature: [SRF] surface water layer (ENVO:00010504); material: water (ENVO:00002006), including particulate matter (ENVO:01000060) such as... | depth 5 m | reverse complement strand
ATTGACCGAGACGCCGGTCACCTGGATGCCGGTGATGTGGATCACTGCCAGGGTCAGGCCGATGGCCAGTCCGGCCAGGGCCGCATTGCCGCCCGGTCCGGTGACGCCGAGAATAACCGTGACGAAGAGGAAGGTCATCACGATCTCGAAAACGAGGGCGGCGACCATGGAATACTCACCGAGATATCCCGGTCCCCATCCATTCTGTCCGAGATTGCCGGCAAAACCGCCTGCGCTATTGGACAGCAGGAACATCAGCAGCGCTGCACCGGCGATGGCGCCGAGCGTTTGCGCGACCCAATAGCCGAGCATGTCCTTCATCTCCATCCGCCCGGCGAGAAACACGCCAAAGCTGACGGCCGGATTGACGTGGCAACCGGAAATCGGGCCGATGCCATAGGCCATCGCGACAATGGCGAGGCCGAAGGCGAGGGCGATGCCCAGCTGGCCAATCTCGGCCCCGGCCAGCACGGCGGCGCCGCAACCGAACAGCACGAGTGCGAATGTGCCGATGAATTCGGCGATCATTTTTTTCATGAGTGTCTCCCCAGACAAGCCGCCAGATAGCGACGCGGGGAGGTTAGTGCAGGCGGTTGCAGGGGCAAAGCGCAAATAAAAATAGGGACAGGTATATTCAACGCCGACCACGGCCTCAGAGTATGAGGGCCGACCCGCCGCGTTAGATACACCTGTCCCTTTTTGCCCTCAGGCTGGCAGGGCGCCGGCAATCGGCGCGCCGGCCATATCGCCAGGCGCGTGGACACTTTTCACGGTCAGGCGATGGACGCGCCCGTCACGCGAGGTCCAGTCAATGGTCTGGCCCGCCGACAGGCCGATCAGGGCGGCACCGATCGGGGTCAGGACCGAGATCTTGCTGGCGGCGATATCGGCTTCGCCGGGGAAGACCAGGATGACGAATTTGTCCTCGCCCAGATCGCTGGTGAAATGCAGGCCGGAGCCCATGCGGACGGTTTTCGCGGCGATCTTGTTGTCGGCAACAATGCGCGCACGATCGAGCTCGGCCAGCAGCGGCTCGGCCACATTGGCGGCGCTTTCGGGCAGGGCGTCGGCGAGGCTCCACAAGCGTTCATGATCGGAACGGGTGATGGTGATGGCGGGCTTGAGTTTGCGTTTGCTGGCGGGAGCCATGGGCTGACCTCATCATAAGGAATTGAGCCGCGAGCGCGCACTTGGCGTCGCTACGGTCGGATTATTGTGTCTGGATATTTGCCGCGTAACTGGCCGGGCTATCAGCGATGCGTGAAGCGCATTGCGAAACGCCGGCCTATGCCCCTCGACCGGGGCGCGACGCGACCGGGCCGAGGGTCAGGTGCCCGCGATTGGGCACACCCTGTAGGAAGTCGGAAGCCGGTGCGTGGTCGTGTTCATGATTTGAAGCGTCAGCTTTCGCCCATCCAATGTCAAGCAGGCCCGCCTGGCTGCGCGAGCGTACCATTCCTTAACGAGACGCCGCCATTCTATCCGTGAACTCGCAATGGAGCGGACGGGTCGTAATGGCGAATGCCGAAGTTTATGAGCTGAAACAGGCGGCACCCCAGCGCGCGCGCGATGTACTGGCGCGGCGGCTGGCCGATATTGTCGGCCTGCCTTCAAGCCGGCTGACGCCGCGTGAGCGCTGGATCGTGGCTGATCTGCTCTATGATATCCTGCGCGCCAGCGACGCCTCGATCCGGCAGCGCTGTGCGCTCCGTCTGTCCGCGCTGATGGAAGCACCGCCGCGGCTCCTTCGCGTGCTTGCCTGTGACGAGTTTGAAATTGCCCAACCCATTCTCGAGGATAGCCGGGCGCTGACCGATTTCGACCTGCTCGAAATCGTTCAGGCCGGTAGTCTGCAGCATCGGCTGACGATCGCGCGCCGCGAGAATATCAGCCAGATCATCTCCGCAGCACTGATCGCCAGTGGCGAGACGCCCGTGATCGAATGTGTGCTGAAAAACGTGACGACAGAATTGGCGGCGCCAACCCTGGACCGCCTGGTCGGGGCGGCGCAGGACGAGGCGCGTTTCGCCGGCCTGCTGATCCGGCGCGCCGAATTGCGCCCGGCCCAGGCCTTTCGCTTGTTCTGGGAGTGCGAGCACCGCGAACGCTTCCAGATTCTCGAACGCTTTGCCGTCGACCGCACCATTCTGATCGATTCGACCGAGGATGTGTTCGCGATGGTCTCGGCCGAGGGCTGGGAGGATCCGCTGGTCTCCAAGGTTCTGCGTTATATCGATCGCCGCCAGCGCAATCGCGCCGCCTCCGAATTGAGCCCCTATGGCTCGCTCGAAGGCGTGGTGGATGTGTTTCGCCTCGAGGGTGCCTTGCCGGAACTCGTGTCGGAAATTGCGGTCCTCTCCGGGATCCATAATCGGCTCCTGACGCGCATGCTCGACGATATGGCTGGCGAACCGCTGGCGATCCTGTGCAAGGCAACGGGGCTGAAATGGCCGGCTTTTGAAAGCTTCTGGACCGGTCTCGGGCGGGTCATGCAACATGATGCCGTCGAGCAGGCCCGCAAGGTTCATGACAGCCTGTCTGTGGAAAAGGCGCAGACCGTGTTGCGCTATTGGAACCTGTCCGTCGAGGATGGCGACAAGCGTTAAGCCGCCCGCCACGCGCTCCCTCGCGGTCGCACATACAACCGCTCGCCCCTGACGCTAAACTCTGCACCCTGTTTCGCCTCACCCGCGATCTGCAATTGCCGCCCGGCTTGTCTGGTCAAGCCCGTTTTGGCGGGTTAAAAGCCGAGGCAGGCAGGCGCGAGTGCGTGCGGGGAGTTTCCATGACTTACGGCGTCGGTTTGACGGTTATCCTGGTTCTTTTGTGGCTCACCCTGTCGGGCCAATACACGCTCTCGGGCGAAAATCCGCTGATCATGGGTTTTGGTGTGCTGAGCATCATCGCCACAGTGGCCCTGGCCGTGCGGATGCGCATTCTCGACCGCGAGACCGTGCCGATCCTGCCCGCCCTGCCGCTGGTGATGTACTGGGTCTGGCTCGGCCGCGAAATCCTCAATGCCAATCTGGCCGTGGTGAAACTGGTCATGCGCCCGGAAATCGATGTCGAACCGCGTCTCGTCCGGGTGCCGGCCGAGCAGCGCTCCGGGCTCGGACATGCCGTTTTCGCCAATTCGATCACCCTGACGCCGGGAACGGTGACGATTGATGTCGAGGATGACGGCTTCCTCGTCCACGCGCTTGATACCAGCTTCACCGATCCGGCCGGCTTTGCCGAAATGGGCGCCCGCTCGGATATCGCCTCCGACGGCAAGCGGAAGGTCCTGTAATGGATATGTTCAATTTCATCGTCGCGCTCGGCATGGCCGGCGCGATGGCGATCATGCTGGCGCGCCTGTTTGCCGGGCCGACGCTGTATGACCGTGTTCTGGCGTCCAATTCCTTTGGCACCAAGACGATCCTTTTCCTGCTGGTTTTCAGCGCCATCTCCGGCCGTCAGGACGCGATCGATATCGCCATGCTCTACGCCCTGATCAATTTCGTCGCGACGATCGCGATCCTGAAATTCTTCCGCTATCGCTCGCTGGATATCGCCCTGGCGCAAATGTCCTTGCGCCGCGCGATCGACGGAGGAGATGACTGATGGATTTCGCCGCTATCACCCATCACATCCTGTTTGCGCTCAGCGTCGCCTCGATGTCCGCCGGACTGGTCTTCGTCCTGGCCGGCGCGATCGGCGTCATCCGCCTGCCCGATTTTTACACCCGAATGCATGCGGCCGGCGTGACCGATACGCTTGGCGCCGAGCTGATCATCATGGGGTTGATCCTGCAGGCCGGCGACTGGCAGACCATGGCCAAGCTGGCCCTCGTTGCCCTGCTGCTCTTCCTCACCAGCCCGACCGCGACCCATGCCGTCGCCAATGCTGCCCACCGGGCCGGTCACAAGCCGGATCTGGCGCATTTCAAACCGAAGCACCCGCGTGATCTCGGCGAAGAGGAGGGCAAGGCATGATCGATCTCACACAATTCCTCGACTATGCGCTGATTGCCATGCTGTTCGCCGTTGGCATCGCCATTGTCCGGCTGCGTAACCTGTTCGCGATCGTGATGCTGATGGGCGTCTACAGCCTGTTGTCCGCGGCCTGGTTCGTTTCGCTCGATGCCGTCGATGTCGCCTTCACCGAGGCCGCCGTTGGCGCCGGCATTTCGACCGTTCTGCTGCTCGGCGCCATGTTGCTGACCGCTCGTGAGAGCGAGCCGACCAAGGCCTCGCGGCACTGGGCGGCGCTCGCCGTTGTGGTCACTGCCGGCGCGGCCCTGCTGTATGCGGTGCCCGACATGCCGGTCTATGGCGATCCCAATTCACCGGCCAATGCCTATGTCGGCCGCGAATATCTCGAGCAGACGCCGCATGATATCGCAGTGCCCAATGTCGTCACTGCCGTGCTGGGCAGCTATCGCGGCTATGACACGCTCGGCGAGACCAGCGTGATCTTCACCGCTGGCCTGGGCGTGATCCTGCTGCTGGGCTTCGGCACCAAGCGGCGCGAGCCGAAGACGAAACCGAAAAAGGGGAAGACGGCGCCGTGAATCCTCACCTGATCCTGAGTGTCGTGTCCAAACTGCTGATCCCGGTGATCATGCTGTTCGGACTCTATGTGCAATTCCACGGCGATTTTGGTCCGGGCGGCGGCTTTCAGGCCGGCGTTATCCTGGCTGTGGCCGTGATCCTCTACGCGCTGATCTTCGGCATCGACGAGGCGCGCCGCGCCGTGCCGCCAGTCGCGGTGCGCTATGGCGCCGCCTTCGGCCTCTTGCTCTACGCCGGTGTAGGCATTGCCTCGATGTTGATGAATGGCGCGGGCGAGCCATTGAATTTCCTCGATTATGACGCGCTCCACCCCGATCAGGGCCATCATACGGGCCAGCATTACGGCATCATGTTGATTGAGATCGGCGTGTTGAGCACCGTCTCCTCCGTCATGCTGTCAGTGTTTTACGCCTTCGCCGGGCGGATCCCCGATATTTCGGACGAGGATTGGTAAGATGCTCGATATCCTGCTCGAACGGTTCAATTATATCCCGATCCTCATCCTGATGATGACGGGTCTGTATGTGGTGTTTGCGACCGGCAACCTGATCAAGCGCCTGGTCGGCCTGTCGCTGTTCCAGACCTCGGTCTGCCTGTTCTACATCAATATGGCCAAGGTGTTCGGCGGCCAGCCGCCCATCCTGCCGGAGCATCATGCTGCGCCCGCCGGAGATCATGCCGCTCCCGCTGCCGATCATGCAGCCGCGGCCGCAGGTCATGCCGCCGAGGTGGTGCTCTATTCCAACCCGCTGCCGCACGTGCTGATCCTGACGGCCATCGTCGTCGGTGTCGCGACCCTCGCGGTCGGTCTGGCCCTGGTGGTGCGGATCCGCGAAGCTTATGGCGCGATCGAGGATGATGCCCTGAACGCCGCCGACTATTCGCGTGAGACAGGAGCCGCCGAGTAATGGATATTCTGGCCCATCTTCTGCCGGCGGGGATCGCCGCGCATGCGCCCGTGCTTCTGGTTGTCATCCCGCTCATTCTCGCCGGCATCGCCGCGCTGATGCCCAATGGCCGTCTGGCCTGGGGTGTCGCCTTGCTGGGCGCGATTATCGTTGCGGTGTTCGCGCTCGTCCTGTTGGGCGAAGTCTCTTCGACAGGGGTGATCAGCTATCATCTCGGCGGCTGGGCGCCGCCGCTGGGGATCGAGTATCGCGTTGATGCGCTGAATGTCCCGATCCTGCTTCTGGTCGGATTTATCGGCCTGTTGTGTACGATTTTCGCCTTGCCTTCCGTGGCCGACGAGATCGAAGCCGACAAGCGGCCGATGTTCTATTCGGCCTTCCTGATCTGCTTCACCGGCCTGCTCGGGGTCACCATTACCGGCGACGCCTTCAATGTCTTCGTCTTCATGGAAGTGTCCTCGCTCTCGACCTACGCGCTCGTCGCGATGGGCGGTGGCAAGGATCGCCGGGCGCTGACGGCATCGTATAACTACCTCATCCTCGGCACGATCGGCGCGACCTTCTTCGTGATCGGTGTCGGCTTCCTCTACATGGCGACCGGCACACTCAACATGGCCGATATCGCCCGCGTGCTGGCCGAGAATGGCCATACCCGCGTCACCGAGGCGGCCTTCGCCTTCATCGTTGTCGGGCTGGGCCTGAAAGCGGCGATGTTCCCGCTGCATGTCTGGCTGCCGAATGCCTATGCCTTCGCCCCGAATTTCGTCACCGCCTTCCTCGCTTCGACCGCGACGAAAGTGGCCTTCTACGTCCTGATCCGCTTTGTGTTCTCGGTCTTCCATCCGGAAGTCAGCTTTGTCGCGATTTCCTTCACCTGGATCTTTGCCGTGCTCGGTACGGTCGGCATGATCGTGGCCTCGGTGCAGGCGATCTTCCAGACCGATCCTCGGCGCGTACTGGCCTATTCCTCGGTCGCGCAGGTGGGCTATATGATGCTCGGCCTCGGCATGGGAACCAAGGCAGGCCTGTCGGCCAGCATGCTGCACCTGATGAACCATGCGATGATGAAGGGCGCGCTCTTCATGGCGCTCGGTGCCTTCGCGCTGAAGTTCAGCGTGCGCGACATGGCCAGCCTGAACGGGCTCGGTCGCACCATGCCGGTCTCCGCCAGTGCCTTCACCATTGCCGGCCTGTCGCTGGTCGGTGTGCCGCTGACGGTCGGCTTCACCTCGAAATGGTATCTCATCATCGCCGCGCTCGATCATGGCTGGTGGTGGGCTGTTGCGGCGCTCATCCTCTCGTCCTTGCTGGCGCTGGTCTATGTCGGTCGCATGCTGATGGCGATCTGGACGGAAGACCCGCCAAGCCATCACGGCAAGGCGCTTGCCGCGACAATGGCGCCTTGGGCGGCGGTCGTGCCAATGTCGATCCTGGCCCTCGCCAATGTGTATTTCTTCTTCAACGCAGACCCGCTGGTGCATCTGGCCCGCGCTGCTGCTGAAGCCATGATGGGAGGGCGCTAGATCATGTGGACTCCCGAACTTGCGCTGGCGCTGGCGCTGGCCATTCCGTCGCTGGGCGGCGTCATGGTTGCCCTGCTCGGAAACCGGCCGAACTGGCGCGAGGGTGCGACCCTCGTCTCAGGCGTGCTGCTGGCGCTCAATATCGCCTATCTGGTCGAGATTGCTCCGAGCCATCCAACCCTGATCCTGGCATCGATTGCCCCCGGGCTGGAGCTGAGCTTCACGCTGGAGCCGCTCGGCGCCCTGTTCGCCGCGGTGGCGAGTGGTCTGTGGCTGGTCAACTCGCTGTATTCAATCGGCTATATGCGCGGCAATAATGAGAAGCATCAGACACGTTTCTATGTCTGTTTCTGTATCGCTATCGCGGCCGCGATGGGCGTGGCCCTGTCGGGCAATCTGTTGACGATGTTCGTCTTCTACGAAGTGCTCACCCTGTCGACCTATCCGCTGGTCACCCATAAGGGCGATGCCGCGGCGCGGCGCGGTGGCCGCATCTATCTGACCATTCTGCTCGGCACCTCGATCGGCCTGTTGCTGCCGGCGGTGATTGCCACGCAATTCATTGCCGGATCGACGGATTTTGTCGCCGGTGGTCTGTTGGCGATCAATAACGCAACGCCGATGATCGCCGGCATCCTGCTGGTGATGTTCGCCTTCGGGATCGGCAAGGCCGCCCTGATGCCGGTTCATGCCTGGCTGCCCAATGCCATGGTCGCCCCGACCCCGGTTTCTGCCTTCCTGCACGCGGTTGCCGTCGTCAAGGCCGGCGTCTTCGCCATGCTCAAGGTCGGTACCTATATTTTCGGACCGGCGCTGATCGCCCTGACGCCAACGGCGCTGCCACTGGCCTGGATCGCCGCCGGCTCCATCGTCCTGGCTTCGCTGATTGCCCTGACCAAGGATAATCTGAAAGCGCGGCTGGCCTATTCCACCATCAGCCAGCTCTCCTATGTCACCCTGGCGGTGATGCTGGGCTCGCCGCTGGCCATGCTCGGCGCTGCCTTGCAGATCGTCATGCACGCCTGGGGCAAGATCACGCTCTTCATGAGCGCCGGTGCAATCTATACCGCGACCAAGAAGACCAATATCTCGCAGATGCGCGGGCTTGGCCGCCACATGCCGTGGCTGTTCGGTGCCTATACGGTCGGGGCGCTCTCGATCATCGGTCTGCCGCCGCTGGCCGGGATGTGGCCGAAGCTCTTCCTGTTGCAGGGCACGTTCGAGTCCGGACATGTCATCCTGGCGGTGGCGCTGATTGCGTCTTCCCTGCTCAATATCGCCTATCTGCTGCCGCTTTCGGTGCGTGGCTTCTTTGAGCCACCCGAAGAGAGCAAGCTGAAGAAACCAGCGCCGATGCTGGTGATCCTGCCGCCGGTGATTACGGCTGCTGGCGTCGTCATCCTGTTTTTCCTGATCGGGCCCCTGCGGGATTATCTCCTGCCTGTGTTCGAGCCGGTCGCGATTGTCGAGACAGTCCTATGAGCGTGAAGCCCAGCAAAAAAGACGATCTGATCCACCCGCTCGCGCGGCCCTTCCTGTGGCTGGAATCCAGCTGGCTCAAATCGAGCATGGTCTGGGTGTTGGGCGTGCTCGCGATTGGCCTTGGCGCGTTCGACTTCATCCATCACCGCCATGATTATCTCGAATTCGCGCAAATGCCGGGCTTTTACGCCCTGGCAGGCTTCGGCGCCTTTGTGCTCGCAGTCATGGTCGGCTGGTTCGTGATCCGCCGCTTCCTTGGCCGCGAAGAAGACTACTGGGACGGGGAGGCTGGCGATGAGTGACATGTTCGCCCATATCTCACCGGCCCTGCCGATCATTCTCGCCGGGCTGCTTGCCGCAATCATTCCCACTAATAATGTCCGCAAGGCCCTGGCCCTGATCGCGCCGGTCCTTGCCGGTCTGTGCTGGTATAATCTCGAACTGGGCACCTATGGCGTCATCGAGTTCGGCGGTTTCACGCTCGAAACCCTGCGCTATGACGAATACAGCCGTATCTGGAGCCTGATCTTCATCATCGCGGCCTTCCTCAACGGGCTTTACGGCCTGCATGAGAAGGACCGTGTCACCGACGCTGCCGGGTTGATCTATGCCGGCGGTGCGCTGGGTGCGGTGTTTGCCGGCGATCTGATGACGCTCTTCCTGTTCTGGGAATTGACCGCGATCTCCTCGGTCTTCCTGATCTGGAGCGCGCGCAACAAGGCCGCGACCAAGGCCGGCCTGCGCTATCTGGCGATCCATGTCCTGTCGGGCGTGCTGCTTTTGACCGGTGCGGTCATCCATGCCGGCGAGACCGGCAGCTGGGCCTTTGACAATATTGGCCTGGATTCCCCGGGTGGCTTCCTGATCTTCCTCGCCTTCGGTATCAAATGCGCCTTCCCCTTCCTGCACAACTGGCTGCAGGACGCCTATCCCAAGGCGACCGTGGTTGGCACCGTCATCCTGTCGGCCTTCACCACCAAGATGGCGATCTACGCCCTGGCGCGTGGCTTTGCCGGCGAAGAGAGCCTGATCTATATCGGCGCGATCATGACCGTCTTCCCGGTCTTCTTCGCCGTGGTCGAGAATGATCTGCGCAAGGTGCTGGCCTATTCGGTCAACAACCAGCTCGGCTTCATGGTGGTCGGTATCGGCATTGGCTCGCATCTGGCGCTCAATGGTACCGCCGCGCACGCCTTCGCCGACATCATCTTCAAGGGCCTCCTCTTCATGAGCATGGGGGCGGTGCTGCACCGCGTCGGCACGACCAAGGCATCCGAGCTGGGCGGTTTGTTCAAGTCCATGCCGCTGACCGCCTTCTTCTGCATCATCGGCGCGATGACGATTTCGGCTTTCCCGCTCTTCTCCGCCTTCGTCACCAAATCCATGATCCTCGCCGCCGTGGCCGAGGACGGGCATTGGGTGGTGTGGATCATGCTGATTTTCGCTTCGGCTGGCGTGCTCGAGCATTCGGGCATCAAGATCCCGTATTTCGCCTTCTTCGGCCATGATAGCGGGCGGCGCGTCCGCGAAGCCCCCGTCAACATGCTGATGGCGATGGGGCTGGCGGCGCTGATGTGCGTCTATCTCGGGATCAATTACGGCAAGCTCTACGATCTACTGCCTTTCCAGGACGCGATCTACGCGCCCTATACCTTCGATCATATCGTCGGACAGATGCAGCTCCTGCTCGGTGCGATCTTCGCCTTCGCCTTCCTGCTGAAGGTCGGCGCCTATCCGTCGGAGAAGCGTTCGGTCAATCTCGACTTCGACTGGGTCTATCGCCGCTTCGGCGATGGCCTGGCGCGCTGGACCTGGTTGATGCTCGACCGGATGTCGGCGGCGATCGGTAATCTCTGGGGCCGGGCGATGACCCGGATCGGCGGCCGGCTGTATCAGGTATTCAGTCCTATGGGCGCCCTGAGCAGAGATATCCCCAGTGGCATGCTCGCGATATGGACCAGCGCATTGCTCGCAATCGTGCTCATCATCGCTTACTTTTCCGCCTGATATTTCAGGCAGGTATAGATAATTGAGGCCGTACAGCACGCATGGGTTGTGCGGCCTTTCTTTACAGGCCAAATAGGAATATTATCCCCGCCTGGGTGTAGCCCTCCTAACATAAGCGTGCCGGGAGCGCCGAATTGGCGTTCCGGCCTGCCAAGTCCGGGAGCGCAAGATGACGCAAACACTGTCCCGGGCGCGCGACGATGTCGCCCGCGCCCGATTGGCCCAAAGTGCTGTAGCCTACGCCTTTGGCGTACCGCAGGACGACCTCGTGGCCCCAACCCGCCGCTCGCGTGAAGCGGCTTTCGCCCGCCAGGCGGCGATGTATCTCGCCCATGTCGCCTTCGAGCTGTCGCTGACGCGTGTCGCCCAGGCCTTCGGCCGCGACCGGTCCACCGCGGCCCATGCCTGTCACCGTATCGAGGACCAGCGCGATGATCACGGCTTCGACGAATATATGGATGCGCTGGAGATCTGCCTGCGCTCCGCGCCCCAGCCCGGGGAGGCGGAGTGATGGCCCAGGCTCTGCCGCGCTGGCTGCGTTGTCTGGCGCGTGCGGGCGCAGCGCTCAGGCCCTGTCCAGAGGCCGAGGGGCGGTTTGCGGTCTATCCGGCCGGTGATCGCCGCCGCCGCCCCCTGGCACGCCTCGATGCGGCGCAATTGCGCGAAGCGCTGGCCCGCGGCCTTCTCAGCGAGGAGGGCGGATCAATCGAGCTGGGCGAGGATGGCCGCGCTGCTCTCAAACGCGCGGCAGGCGAGGGCGCTGATTACGCCGCCCAGCACCGCGAGATGATCGACACGCATATTCTCTCCGGTGCCGGCCAGGTCCGTCGTGTCCGCCGCAATCGCCGTGAAGGCGCCCTTGGTCCCTGGTCGGCGCAGCTTGATCCGGCGGAGCGGGCGGCGGGTGAGCGCTTTTGTGCCGACTACGCCCGATCGAGCCTGCATCAGCACACAACCCGCAACTGGTCGCTCACCGCCCATGCACGGGCCAAGGGCTGGCGCGGCGGCACCGAGGCGGCACCGCTGGCCGCGATCGCTGCCAAGGATCGTGTGATGGACGCACTGGCCGCGCTTGGACCGGGCATGGACCGGCTTCTGATCGCCGTCTGCATACGTGAGGAGAGCATGGGTTCGGTCGAGCGTCGCTTCGGCTGGGCTCAACGCTCGGGCAAGACGGTGCTGAAGCTGGCGCTGCAGCAATTGGCCCGGCACTACAAAATTGGAGTTTAGGCCTCGGCGGCGGAGCGGATCCGCCCGATCATCGAGGCCAGCCCGTTCGAGCGTTGCGGCGAGAGATGTTCCGACAGGCCGATCCGGCCCAGCACGTCACGCGCATCGACCGAGAGGATTTCCGCGCGGCTGCGTCCGGAATAGAGCCGCAAGAGCAGCGCGGCGAGACCGCGTACGATATGGGCATCGCTGTCGGCGCGAAATTCGAGCTGCCCGTCTGCGCCATGTTCGACGACAAGCCAGACCTGGCTGACGCAGCCCTGGACACGGGTCGCCTCATTGCGTTCGGTCTCGGGCAGGGGCGGCAGCGCCTTCCCCATATCGATCAGATAGCGGTAGCGCTGTTCCCAATCTCCGAGCAGGTCGAACTCTTCGACCAAGTCTTCGATTTCAGCTTGAATGGAGGTCTGGGTCATCACAGGCACGAGTTAAGGTGCGCTGCGGAATGGATCAAGGCGCAGTAGCGGTCGCGCGGCCGCTGTCGTCAGGAATTATTCGCCTGGTGTTCCTCGATCGCCGATCCGATTTGCGTCATCGCAAAATCGGCAAGCATCCCGCCATAATGCACCGCCTCGGCGCCGGTCGTGCACAATGCCTCACGCTCCAGGCACCAGCCATTGACGGCGGCGTCGGCATCGATCCGGGAATGTGCAGTGTCAAAGGACATGTCCAGGGCGTCGCCCGCGAAATCTCGCGGAACGAAGACCGACACGATGGCCAGCCAGAACGCAGCTCGGATAAAAAACATCATCAACTCACCTCACACCAGAACCAATGCCGGGGCGTACCGACATCAGTTGCAGGATCGAGGCTAGGTCAGGATGTGAGCTATTGCACGCGATTCCGGGGCTTAGCGGAAACAGCGTGCGAATCTGATCCAGCTTTTTTGTCTAAAATTTGAGCGTGTCTCTGATCGGTACACTTTTCGTTAACGTTTGAAGCCTCTCGACGAGGCCATCATCAGTCCGTTCCAGTCGCCGCGGAGACGCCCAGACAACGACTTACGTCGAGCAGGGCGTGCTCGGCGATGCAGAAACTGTCTTCATACTTGAAGTGACCGGCGGCAACGCATTGCTGCAGGTCGAGCCGCGCCCAGGTCATGCAGCGCTCCACCACCGGGTCCGAGAGCAGGGCGTCGATCAGTTCGGTCGACTGGCTTGGATCATTGGAAATCGCCTGCAGCGCTGCGACAGAAAGGATGCGTCCGATGCGATCCCGGTCGGGATCAATCGCGGCCTCGCCAACGGTGAGCGATAATTGCGGTGTCGTATAGGCACCCATCCGGGCGATCTCGGGATGTTCATAGAGCGCCGAGGCCGGAACCATGCCCTCCAGCCCGGTATCGAGCGAGCGCAGGAAATCATCGGTCAGCGGCACCATGGGCACCGAGCCGGCATTCTCCAGCGCCGAGAGCCGATCGCGGCGATTGCCCGATTGCGCCAGGGCCCAGCGGGTTGATTGCAGATTATAGGCGGCGGCGCGGTAACGATCGCTGACTTCGCGAATGCCGGCGCTGTCACGCTCGATCGCGTCCACCACCGAGGCTTCGGCGGTATCGGCATGGGTGAAGCTGATCGCATAGGTGGGATCATAGAGCAGGCCGGACATCGCAGCCTGGGCGCCGTAATAATCAGCCAGCTCGCGGACATCGTCTAGATATTCGGGGTGCTGGGCCGCGATCATCGCCGTATAGGCGATCCAGGCGCGCACCAGCCGGTCATGAACGTAGAAGGCCGTCAGCCGGTCCATCGCCGAGTCGAGATCCTCGCCCGATCCGATCGGTGCCGAGCGCAGATCGGCAACGACGCCATGAAAGGCTGCATAGTCGCCCGCGGCACTGCGCAGCGGATCGGCGGGTGCCGGAGCGACCTCCTCAAGCTGCAGGATTGGAGGCTGGTTCGCCGTCGCATCCTGATCATCGCCGTCGAGCGCAGTCGTCAATGCCAGCGCAGCAAGAATGGATATCAACATCGGGTAAGCCTCCGTAACCCAGCGAGGGGACAGTGTGCCCCGGACAGCTCCCGTCTCCAAGCGGGGAAATGCACCGATTGGAGTCAGACTTTCCAAGCTCAAAGCGTAAACGGCAAAAGTTTAAGATTCAGTATTTGTTAACGCCAGAGGCAAACATTGGAGGCTGAGGTTTGCGCTGAGTCGCAACGGGAAAATATGCAAACGCAGAAACGAGATATTGCTGGTTGGATCGCCCGTCGGGGTGGCCCCGTTGCCAATCTGATCTGGATTGGCACCGTCGCTGCGGCTGTGCCCCAGATCTGGCCGATACTGGACGGCCCGTTATGGCTGAACGCTGCCGGCCTGCTCGCAATCGCGTTTCCCGCTATCGCCGGCCTTGTTCTCAAACCCCGACTTGATCGCGCCTTCGAACGTTTCGTCCTTGCCATGCTGTGGACGACGCTCGCGGCGGCGGTTGCTGTGTCGGGCGGCGGCGTGACCGGCACGGGTGTGCTCGCCTTCCTGCTGGCGCCGGCCATGGCCGCGGCGAGCGGCGACCGTGAAGCGATCATCAAGGCGGGCGCGATGTCGGGCCTTGCGGCCCTGGTCGTGACGGGCTTGCAGCTTACCCAATTCATCCAGCCACAGCCGATGGCCGTGGAATACCATCTTCCCTTTGTGCTCGGGCTGGTCCTGGTCATCGCCTATGGTTTTGGCTGCGCCGCGATCCGCTCTGTGCGCGCCAATGATGAAGCCAGCCGCGAAGCCGAACACGGGCGTGTCCGTGGCCGGGCCTTCGATGCGGCGCCGGCCGCGCTGCTGGCCTGCGACGGCGAGGGCAATATTCTCGCTGTGTCCCAGGGCGTGCGGGAGCTTTCTCCAGGCCTGCCGCGCGAGCTCAGCAATTTGCCGCTGGCCGACCTTGGCTTTGACGATGAAGACCGTTCCGAACTCTCACGCGCAGCGCGGCGTGCCAGCACCCGGCCATTGACCGAATTACTCAGCATTCGCAGTGGACGTGGCGATCCGGCCCGCGTGCGTCTGGATGCGCGTCCGATCGAGGGCGGTTCCGTTTCGGTCATCGCGCGCGACCATAGTGTCGAAACCGAAAATGCGCTGCGCGAAGCCGAAGAGGCGCGTTCGCTCGCCCTTGAGGAAGCGCGCGCAAAATCGCAATTCCTCGCCTCGGTCAGTCATGAGCTGCGCACACCGCTCAACGCCATTATCGGCTTCTCCGATGTGATGAAGGCGCGCCTGTTTGGACCAATGCCGGCGCGCTATGCCGAATATGCCGATCTGATCCATGAGAGCGGCCAGCATTTGATGGAACTGATCGGTGATGTCCTCGACATGTCGAAGATCGAGGCCGACAGCTATGACCTGTCGCGCGAGAGCTTTGATATTTCCGAGGTCGTCGGCCTCAGCATCAAGATGATGCGCCTGCAGGCTGAAGAAGCCGGCCTGACCCTGAGCGTTGAATCCGGTGATCAGCCCATCCAGGTCAATGCGGATCGCAAGGCCCTGCGCCAGATCATGCTCAACCTGCTGTCGAACGCCGTCAAATTCACGCCGAAGGGCGGGGCTGTCGTTGTGATGGTGCGCGCATCCGGCTCTGATCTCGTGCTCGCCGTTGGCGATAGCGGTATCGGTATTGATCCCCAGGAAGCCGCCCGTCTGGGCCAACCCTATCGCCAGGCGTCGAGCGCGCGCGAAATTGATCATCGCGGCACCGGTCTCGGCCTCTCGCTTGTACGCGCGCTGGCGGGGCTGCATGGCGGCGTCATGTCGATTGCAAGCGCCAAGGGCGTGGGCACGACGATCACCGTCACGCTGCCCGTGCTGGAAGAAGCCAGAGGCCAGGTCGATCCGATCCGCCGTCTCGACGTGCATCAGCAGATCGAACGGGCCCAGGAGGCCTCGCAGTCGCTGTCAGCCGGCGCCGCCTGAGGCGAGCTGCCTCAGCTCTCGGGCAGATTGATATCCGAGCCTTCAGGGATCGCCGCGCGCAGGAATGCAATCGCGGCAGCGAAATCACCAATCTCGAAATATTCCGACGCGATGCGCTCGCCATTGCGGTTCATCAGATCGATATGAGCGGTTTCGCGCGGGTCGAGTGCGGCCAGCTGGTGCACGACGGAAACCGGAAAGCGGAAGACATGGCCTTGCGCGGCATTGGCCAGGGCGTCGGCATCCGGACCACTGATTTGATCGCTGGCCCAGACGAGCTTGCGGGCGAAGTCCGGCGGTGTCCAGCGAGCCCAGGGGGCGTTGACGGGACCGGGAAACAGTCCGCCCATGGTTGGATCATACAGCGCCGGCGCGCGCTCGGTATTGCGGGTCACCAGAATGGCGGAAATGAAATCACCGCCCGTTGGCAGCGCAACCGTGAACCGGAATTCGCCATCGACGGAGCTGATGCCGGCCCGAATGCGGCCCGTATCCTGAAGCAGGGCCCAGACGGGCTGGTCGGTAATGACCTGACGGTCGGCGGTCCAGATAAAGGCGTCGCCGGGAAAGGCCATGTTGGGGACGCGCAAATAACCTTCGAAGGCGACCAGCACGCGCGAGCGCATCGCGACAACATCTTCCGCGTCACAGGCGAGCGCGGCGGCATCGCCAGCGATATCGTCACCATAGGCCTGCAGCCGGGCTGGGGTGATGCCGCTGCGCAATAGCGCGCCTCGCGCTTGCAGTCTGGCGGCGTCGAGAGCGGCGCGCTGACGGTCGGTGAACAGGGCGCAATGCTCGTCCATCGCCAGGGCAGCCGTGCGTTCTCCGAAGATCAGATCGGCATTCTGGGCATTGGCATTTCCGGCAAGGGCAAACAGGCCCAAGGCCATGGCCTGGATCGCACGACGCATCTCAACTCCCCGAACTTCCGAGGATTTGAGGCTAACACGGCAAGTTTTACGACGCGTGAACGCGGCGGCGGCGCCAGATGCCGCGGATCAACATGATGAAGGCAATCCCGAACAGCATGAAGGCCGCATCGCGTGTGTGGTCGAGCGCAAACTCCTGACCGCGCTCACGCAGAGTGGGCGAGGTGACGCTGTAATCGAGTGGCGTGACGCCGCGAATGCTCCAGACCGCTGCCCGGCCTTCCAGCGAACGCCAGAGGTCGGAACGCGCTAGGCTGCGTCCTGCGGCCTCGAAGGAGGCCATGTTTGGAGAGGTCAGGGTACCGATCCAGCGGCCGGGCTGTTCCGGGTCGCGGAAGATCAGGGCCACGCCGACGCTGGACCCGTCTTCTGAAGTCGGGGTGGCAGGCGGCGTGCTGTCTTCGGCATAGGCTGCGGCAGCCAGGCGCATCAGACCGCGTTGGCCACGGCTGCGTTCAGCGGCCCGCATGGCGGCGCCAAACTCGGCCGGTGCATTGCGGTCGAGGGCAGCGATGTCCGAGCTGCCGGGGCCGATGATCAGGAGATTGTGGTTGGCCGGGGCATGGTCACTGGCTTCGCCATACCAGGCGTAGAGCCAGGCATCGCCACTGACGAGAGCGCCTCGAGCCAGAACCGAGAGAGCGCCAAACCGGTCGGCGCGGGTGCGGGTCGTGAACTGGACGGCCGTGCGCGAGCCCTGATCAGCACTGAAAGGCAGGCCGGAGGCGGCGAAGGTGCGCAGGTCGGCATTGCCGCTGAGCACATGGGCATCGCGCACCTGGGCCCGGCCAAGCCGGTGCGCGGTGATGGCGTCGGCGGCAACGAAGCTGGGGCCATAGCCTTCAAACGAGCGGGCTGCGAACAGGCGGGCAGCGGCGGCCGCTTCGTCGATATTGCGACCGGTGACGATCAGGCGCGGCGTGTCGCCGGCACCAAAGGCAATTTCCGGTCCCTGGCTGCGATCGCCGGAGCGCAGAATGGTGCGGTCGCTGGCGCTGAGGCGGTCATTCTCGGCAATGCGGATCACCAGATCGGCATTACCTTCATCATCGCCAAACAGGGGCACGCTGCCGGCCCGCAGGGCAACGCCCTGGGCGACAAGGCTTTCCAGTGTGGCGCGTTCGCGGCTGATATCGGTGACCAGGGCGATGCGGCGTGGCGCGGCGAAATCGGCGGCCAGCGCCAGCTCCAGCTCGTCCAGCGAGGCAATCGGGCTATCCTGTTCCAGCGTCAGCCGCATTTGCGAGCGACGGGCATCGACAATCCAGCCGGTCGTCGCGCTTTCTGCACTATAACTGATCTCGAGTACGTTCTCGCCGGGGAGGATGTCGTCGGAGAACAGGGCGAAACGGGCTTCGATCGAGCGCGGTTGCGGACGGATCACGATCGGATCGCCGCCATTGATGGCGACCTGGATACGGCCGTTTGAATTATCGCTGGCGGGGCGGGCGGCGAGGCGGAGCCAGGCTTCGGAGCTGTAGGTATTGGGTGGGAGGTAGAAGCGGATACGCGTGAGGGCCTGGCTCGATGAGAGGACGAATGCGTCCATCCCGGTTTCGAGATCGGCGAGCGTGCGCTCTTCGATCCGGGTGCCTTCGACGGTATTCTGGTCCAGGATGGCTGCGGACGGATCGTCCTGATTCCCCTGGGCCCAGACCTGACTTGTCGACGACGCACAAAGTGCCATCGCAACTAACGCAACTCGTACAAACATGGAACGCTCCCTTACCCCGTTAATACGTTATTAAGCAATTCAGCGGCCAGCAATGAAAATGATTCAATTAAAGACCAAATTCTGGGTGGATGCCTTGTTGCGTAGGGCTGAATTGGGCTTGGCCGCCGCCTACGTGATTCGCCACGGAGACGAAGATGCAGGAGCGGTACTCGTCAAGGTCGCAAGCCTGACCGGTCGGGCGGAGCTTTTTGTCCCGGCGCGGGACGCGGAGGGGGATCGGATCTGGACCCGATATCGCGAACAGCCGGTCGCGGAGGCGGAGGTTGATGCCTATTGCCGCCGGCGTGCTGATGATGATCCCGATATCTGGATAATCGAAATTGAGGATCGCAAAGGTCGTAATTTCTTAACCGAGCCGGTGGAGGGTTCTTAACGACCCTCGACTAGGCTGACTTTTGTCAATTTCGTGAAGTGGTACGGACGTCCGATGCTGTTCTTGTTCAACGAAGTGGTTTTCGATCTGGGCGATCTGGAATCGGTCCTCAAGGACGGTACCATTCCGCTGCCACCCTCCCAGTTCGAAACCCTGACCAGTGGCCATCTTACCTTGCTGCTGCGCGAGGCCCTGTTTGTCGACCCTCGGATGGCGACCAACAAACCCGACAGGACCAAACACCTCGCAGCCCTGATCGCCTATCGCGCACCGGGCGCCAACGCCCTGCTCGGCGTGCGCCCCGACAATGCCGGGAGCCCGGACGATGTCGGGCTCAGATTTGCCAATGTGCCGATGGTGGTGCTGACCTATCTCTGGAAGCGCCAGAATGCCGGAGCGCTTGAACCGGGCATCATCAATGAAGAAGTCTGGCACCGGGTGACTGAAAACTTGCACAGCGCCTACTGATCAGGCTAATTCGGCGCTTGCATCTTCAGCGAGCCAGTTCATGACTTCTCCGACGACTGATGCGCCGGAATGGGCGCGTCGCCGCAGCTTCGCCATCATCTCCCATCCTGACGCCGGTAAGACCACACTGACCGAGACCATGCTGCTCGCGGCCGGGGCGATCCGTATGGCCGGGCAGGTGCGTGCGCGTGGCGAAAACCGCCGGACACGCTCTGACTGGATGAAGATCGAGCAGGAGCGCGGGATTTCCGTCTCTGCCTCGGTGATGACGTTTGAACATCGCGGCCTGCTCTTCAACCTGCTCGACACGCCCGGTCACGAAGACTTCTCCGAAGATACCTATCGCACGCTGACCGCTGCCGACAGCGCCATCATGGTGCTCGACGCCGCCAAGGGTGTTGAGCCGCGGACATTGAAACTGGTCGAGGTCTGCCGCCTGCGCGACATCCCGATTGTCACTTTAATCAACAAGATGGATCGCGAGGCGCTCGACCCGGTCGATCTGCTGCAGGACATCCAGGACAAGCTGGCCCTCGACGCCGTGCCGATGCAATGGCCGGTCGGTTCCGGCCAGCGTTTCAAGGGCGTGGTTGATCTGGAGACCGATGAACTGGTGCTCTACCAACGCCCCGGCGTTGAGCATGACCGTGAAGCCGCATCGGAACGCCTCGCGCTCGATGGCACCGAAATCCGCAAACTCCTGTCAGAGGCGGAAATCGAGGAGGCTCGTGACGGTGCCGAAGTGGCGCGCGAGCTTTGCCCGGCCTTCAATCCGCAGAGCTTTCTGGAAGGCCATATGACGCCGGTCTTCTTCGGCTCGGCCCTGCGCGGCTTCGGCGTGCGCGAATTGCTCGACGGCCTGGCAGACAAAATCCCCGGACCGGCACCGATGAAGGTGCAGATCAATGGCGAGCAGACCCATATGCAGCCCGGCGACAAAGAGGTCTCGGGCTTCGTGTTCAAGGTTCAGGCGAATATGGACGCCAATCACCGGGACCGCGTCGCCTTCGTGCGTCTGTGTTCGGGCAAGTTCCGCCGCGGCATGAAGCTGAAGACCGAAGCGGGCAAACAGCTCACCGTTTCCTCGCCCATCCTGTTCTTCGCCCAGGACCGCGAAATCGCCGACGAGGCCTTTGCCGGCGATGTGATGGGGGTTCCCAATCACGGCACCCTGCGCGTCGGCGACAGCCTGTCGGAAAGCGGCAAGCTGCGCTTCTCCGGCATACCGAACTTCGCCCCGGAAATCCTGCGCCGCGCCCGCCTGGCCGACCCGCTCAAGGCGAAGCATCTCAAGAAAGCGCTCGAAAGCCTGGCCGAGGAGGGCGTCACCCAGCTCTTCCGTCCCGTGCTTGGCGGCGATTTCATTGTCGGCGCGGTCGGCTCACTGCAGATCGACGTGATGCGCGAACGCGTTGCGGCGGAGTATGGGCTCGAGGTTTCCTTCGAGGCCGCGCCCTATGAGACGGCGCGCTGGCTCGGTGGCACCGAGGAGCAGATTGAGGCCTTCGCCGACCGGCACAAATCCGCCATGGCGGTCGATATTGACGGCAATCCGGTGTTTCTGGCCAAGAGCAATTGGGAAGTCTCCTATTCCGAGGAGAAATTTCCCGAGCTGACCTTCCACCGCGTCAGAGAGAGGGCCTCCTGATGCGGCTGCAGGAGGAGACCGGATTTCTCGCCCAGTCGGGTGAGTTGTGGACGCAGATGGTTGCCGTCTGGCAGACCTCGTTTCTCGGCGTCAGTGTCGGGCATGGGCTGAGCGCCATAATTGTCATTCTGCTTGGCATCACGTTGAGATCCTTCGTCGCCGGCACGATTATCACCGTGCTCAAGCGCATGGCTCACAAGACCGAGAATGGCATCGACGACGCGATTGTCGAAGCTCTGGCCGGGCCGCTCAAACTGTTGCCGGTCACGATCTCATTCTTCTTCGCGCTCAAGATCCTGGAAGCCGGAACCGGCGCCACCGCATTTTCCGATGTTGACCGGATCATCCCATCGCTCGTCGCCATCGGTATTTTCTGGGCCCTGCACAATGCGGTCGACCCGTTCATTCATCTGATGCGGGCGCTGCAGAATGCGCTCACCCCGGTGATGCTCGACTGGCTGACCAAGGCGATGCGGATCCTGTTCATCATCGTCGGCGCCGCCGCCGTGCTGCAGATCTGGGATATCCCGGTCGGTGGTATCATCGCCGGCCTCGGCCTGTTTGGCGTTGCCGTCGGGCTGGGCGCCCAGGACCTGTTCAAGAATCTGATCGGCGGCCTTCTGGTGCTGGCGGAGAAGCGCTTCTTGCCCGGCGACTGGATCAAGGTAGACGGTGTCGTTGAAGGCACGGTCGAGGCGATCAATTTCCGCTCCACCCTGGTGCGCCGCTTCGACAAGGGGCCGGTCTATGTCCCAAATTCAAAGCTGTCCGACAATGCGGTGACGAATTTCTCCCGCATGACCCATCGCCGCACCTACTGGATTATCGGCGTGCGCTACGACACCACGGTCGAGCAATTGAAGACCATTCGTGACCGTGTGCTCGCCTATGTCACCAGCCACCCCGACTATGCCCAGGCACCGGAGGTTTCGACCTTCATGCGGGTCGACAGTTTCGGCCCGTCCTCGATCGACTTCATGCTGTATTGCTTCACCCGGACCACGAATTGGGGTGAATGGCTGGCATTGAAGGAAGAGCTCGCCTTCACCATCAAGACGATTGTCGAAGAGGCCGGTACGGATTTCGCCTTCCCGTCCAGCTCGATCTATCTCGAACAGGGCGCCGAATTGTTCTCGCCACCCACGGCGATCAATACCGAACCATCGCCGCAGAAAAACTAGCTGCCAGCCGCCGATGTCGCGGCGACGGCGCCTGCCGAGATCGCGGCAATCATGGCGGCCTGGGCGGCGATCACCGCTGCGAGCGCGCGAGCACTGCCGGCGGGGTTGTCCTCCTGGTCGTTGAAAGCGATCAGCCCGGCGAGCCGCGTCTGGCAAAACCCTGCCGAAGTCAGATGTCTGGGCATCAAGCGCACGATGCGGGAAATTTCCGCCAGATCGGTCGGTGAGCGGCCGGAAACGGCCCATTCCATCGCCATGGAACGATCACTGCGTCCACGCAGATAGCGGTCGGCCCGGCGCGCATCCTCCAGCGCATTGAAGCGCGCCAACGCCATTTCCGGGGCCTGTTCCAGCAGCGCGCATTGGCGGGCACCTTCACGCCGGTACCCCCGGGCGCGCCGGTCGGCCCCGAATACGAGTTCGCCATGGTCGCGCGCCGCCCGCACATCATCCGGGCGCGCATCCATCAAGACCTGGGCGGCGGCGAAGGTGTCGGTGACAGCATCATCGGAGCGCCACCAGGGCGGCCTCAGCGCGCGCTTCATCTCGAAGAAGGCCTGCACGGTCTGGGGTCCGGCGTCGCCGAGGCTGAGGATCAGGGCGGCGCGAGATCCACCCGCATGCAGCGCCCCGGTCTTCGAGGCAGCTCGCTCTTCGCGCAAGGCTTCGCGTGCGCCCATGAAGCGGCTGATCTCGACCCCGTGCGCCGCCATCATCGCGGCATAGACCCAGCGCATCGAGCCATTGGGCGCCTGGAAGCCGCCGAGCGCTGATTTCAGCGCTTCATACCGTGCCTTCGTTGCGGCAGTGAGGGGGGCAATCTCGCCATCAGTATGCACCAGCGCGACCGCCGCGAAGGCCGCGGACTGACGATCGGGACGCGGCGTATCATCGCGCAGGGCCTCACTGAGGGCCAGAAACCGGTCGAGGGATTGGGTCATGCGGGCAAGTCCTTTCACTGCAGGGCGTCAGCCTAGCACGTGGCGGGACACGTCCCGGCAGGGACTGGATGTGCTCGCGTCCCGTATCTAGGCGGCGATATCCCGGCGCATGCGCCAGAAGCGCATGGCGCGGGCCGCGTCCTCGACCGTGATGCGGTCATAGAGCAGGCCCAGCTCCTTGGCGTCGCGGAAGGCATCTTCGGTCGCCTGGCTGCGCAAGACAGCGAGGGTCACAAACAGGGCCTTGTCGAAACCGGCGGAGCGGCAGATCAGCGCCAGCGGATCGATGCAGGTCTGTTCGATGGCGCGGCGCGCCGCGATCACATCAACATCGGCCATTTCGGCGAAGGCGACGTGAAACTTGCTCATCTCGCGTTCGCGCAGCAGGCGGGCCAGCAAGCCACCATTGAGCATTTTGCGCACGGCCATGCCGCGTACATATTTGCGCGCTTCCTCGAGGTCCGTGTCCTGGCTCATCCGCTCGCCAAGGCGAGCGTGTGAGGCCGCGAGAGCCTGTTCGACCACGGCCGGATCCATGCCGTCGAAGCGCTCCAGGATATGGTCGCGCAAATGGTTCTCGACCGTCAGCATCAGATCGCTGAGCAGATCGGCCGGCGTATCCTTGCGCGTCACGATCGGCGCTTGCAGCACCACCGAGCCTTCAGCGCGTGTTGCCACCGTCTCGAAAGTTTCGCGTGAGAGCTTGGCGCCGTCATTGCGGATCAGGACCGCGACGGTCTCGTCATCGCCGCGACGCACAATCGTGTCGGACAGGTTTTCCGACAGGATTTCGCGTTGGGAAATTGCCTTGAGCTGGGGCTGGGCGCCTTGTTCTGCGATAGACAGAAGATCGGCCTCGCTGAGCGCTGTCGAGCGCGCGAGGATCGGGGCGGCGACTTCGATGGCGTCGCGCGCCAGCTTGAGCAGTGTGCCGGTGGGCGCCAGCGGGGTATCGGCAAAGCGTTCGGCGAGTTCGGCGCGGGCATCCTGCGCGGTTTGCTCGGCGAGGGCGCTGAGCACGCTGTCGAATTCCTCCGACAGGGCGGTATTGCGCTGCGGCGCCTCGTCAAAAAACATGTCCGTCACTTCACGCAACAGCGTGCGCCGGCGATCGCTTGATCGTTCGCTGGCCAGCTCAAGAAGGCCGCTGAGCTTGCTGACAATGGCCATAAATGCGCTCCATTGAGTCGTTGTGCCGGATAGACAGGGGCGATCATGACCGCAGCAGGTAAAAATTTCCTGTTTATGCCCGTTAAAATAACGGCCTATTCGCGGCTGCTCAGTGCTGACCGGGCAGGGTCGCTTGCAACGCCGAAATTTCGCGGGCGCTCGGGGTTCGCTCTGCGGCGGCTTCGATCTGGGCCGTGATGTCGCTGGCCAGGCCGGTTACGCGTTGTGGCGCGCGTTGCGGTGTCGGTGTCGAGGCCAGCAGGGCGCAGCGGCTGTCGACATCTTCCAGACCGGCCGGTGTCCAGACCCAGGACCGGCATTGACCGTCATCATCGCACAGGGCCGCACACATTGCCGGCGTGCCCTGCATCAGGCTGAGACGCTGGTAGACCGAACCGGTCCGCGTCCATCCGGTCAAAACATCACCGGCCTGGGCCGGCATGGCGCTGGCGGTACCAAGGGTGAAAATCATGGCGAGGGCGAGACGGGTCAGCATCACGCGAGTGTGCCGCGAGCGAGCTAACAAATGCTTGCCGTCAGCGCTGTGCCGGTCGACCGACGCGCTGCCTAGCCGCGACGGGCGGGAAATTTCGCAAATGCCGGGCTCGCCGTGTGGGCCGGGGCGGATTTCACCGCGCCGCGCACTTCGGTTTCCAGATAGGCCGCGACGTGTTCGGCCTCCATCGGTCTGCCGAAGATATAGCCCTGGATGTAGCGCGCCTGCATCTCCTTGAGGAGCGTGAGCTCGGCCTGGGACTCGACGCCCTCGATGACACAATCGAGATCGAGCGAGTGACCGAGATTGATGATCGTCTTGATGATCTTGCTCGCCGAACTATCGCTCAGAAGCGGGGTGACGAAGGAGCGGTCGATCTTGATCTTGCTGACCGGCAATTGGTGCAGATAGCTGAAGCTGGAATAGCCGACACCGAAATCATCCAGCGCGAGCTTGCAGCCCAGCGCCGAGATGCGGCCGATCGAGCGGCGGGCCTGGCTCATATCGGTCATCATCGCCGTTTCGGTGATCTCGAATTCGATACGTGTCGGCTCGATCCCGCTTTCCTTGACCAGGTCGAGGATTTCGCTGACCGCGACCGGCGACGTCAAATCATGGCCTGACAGGTTGAAGGAGACACTCAGATCGTCGGGCCAGGTCTTGAACGCATCCAGTGTCTTGCGCAGCAGGACCTGGGTGATTTTCCGGATCAGTCCGGAGGTTTCGGCGGCCTTGATAAAGGAATCGGGGCTGACGGGGCCGAGGATCGGGCTTTCCCAGCGGCCCAGCGCTTCAAACCCGTAGGTGCGGCCGCTTTCGAGATCATATTGCGGCTGGAACACGACACGCAGTTCGGTTTCGAGCGGGCAGGCACGCAGGGCCTGGTCGATCCGGCCAACGCTGAGCAAATCCTTTTCATGGCGCAGGCCGAACAGAACCGCTTCGCCGCGGGTCGACTTCTTGGCGGAGGCGAGCGCGAAATCGCCGCGCTCCATCCATTGCCGGATCGACAAATCGGCGCGATCGCAAATGACCAGTCCGATTGATGCCGAGATATTGGCCTCGATCGGATTGATGGCATAGGCCTCGCCAAGCCCTTCGCACAGGGTTCGGCCGAAGGTTTCGACACTGGTCTTGAGCCGGTCCCGGCGCACCAGGATAGCGAATTCATCGCCGCCGAGGCGGGCAACCGTGCTCTGAACCGGAGCCAGGGCGGCCAGCCGCCGGCCGACCTCGCCAAGCAATTGGTCGCCGACGGCATAGCCATAGGCATCATTGACGGGCTTGAACCCGTCGAGGTCGATCAGCGCGAGTACGCTCTCCGGATCGGCCTGGCGCCGGCTGGCGAGCGCGGTTCCGAAATGGTTGAAAAAGCTGAAGCGATTGGCGAGGCCGGTCAGGGGATCGAGTTCGGCCAGTTCGCGCGTCTGGGTCGCCAGTGCCTCGGCCTTGGCGGCAAAATTGACGGCCTTGGCGCGATGCCCGTCGGCATCCATACGCGCCTGGACAGCGCGCAACACGGTGCCGCGCATCAGCGTCGCCATTCCGGTGGCGCCGATCCCGGCGGCCAGTGCGAGGAAAAGATACTGCACCAGCATGTCGGGCACATTGGCGTTGATGAAGAACATCATCGTCGCGAAGGTGATCAGCACGCTGGGGATCATGGTGCGCATGCTGACGCAGGCCGTCGCGAAGACCGGCATCGCCAGAATGTAATAGATCAGGTTTTCCGCCTGGAAATGCAGCGTCATGTGTACCGCGACATTGCTCAGCATGATGGCGCTGGCCGCGAGGCAGTAGATCTCGATCGCGAGCTTGTGGCTCGCCAGACGGCTGGTCCAGTACATCAACCCGGCGCTGAGCGAGGAACCACCGATCAGGCCCAGCATTCCGACATACTCGTGCAGGGGATAATCCTGCGGCGGGAACACGATGTAGGAGAGGCTGAGCAGGCCGTAATACAGGCTGAGCGCGAGCAGGAATCCGCGCACAATCGGCCGGAAAGCGACCGCCATTTCACGATCGACATCCCCGGACGCGGGCAAGTGCCGTGATCCCCGGCGGTCCGGGTGATTGCTTCGCTCGGTGGGCATGAAAGGACTTTCCGGCAACTCACGAACCCTCATTGAGCGCAGCTTGTCCTTAAGAGCAGTCTAAGGTGGTTGTGGTTTCAATCACTTCCGGGCCTGGCGCGCGGAAAGTTTCGCCGGCAGGGCGGTAGGGGCGGTTCGGTGGCAATAGAAAACCATTCATGATATGAACGGCTTGCGGGTTTTCTCCGTGAACAGCCTGCTCGTCGGGGCGGGACTGAATTTCATAACTTTGCGACTTCATTTTTTATGCGCGGGTGCCGCAATCCTGGACTGCACTGCGCTTGTGGCGGCAGTGACGGGCTCAAATCGAAGTTGACTTGCCTTTCTCCGGGTTTAGGAAACAGGCGGTGACGGGGGCCCCGATGATAGCGACATCAAACGGCATCAGCGCGCGCTTGACCGCGTTTGTTGAAAGCAGCGTGTTCCGCAATACGATCATGGCGGTGATCCTGGTCAATGCGATCGCGCTGGGACTGGTCACCTTGCCCTTCGAGCCGGCCTGGTTTGTCGACGCCCTGCCGGTGATTGACCGGATCGTTGTCGGGATCTTCCTGGTCGAACTGGTGCTGAAACTCGCCGCCTACCGCCTGCGTTTTTTCACCACCGGATGGAACTGGTTCGATCTGATCGTGATCCTGGTTTCGGTCGTGCCGATGGCGGGCAGTTTCTCGGTCCTGCGCTCGCTGCGGATACTGCGCGCTTTCCGCCTGTTCTCGGTGATGCCCCAAATGCGCAAGGTCGTCGAAGCGCTGCTGCACGCCATTCCCGGCATGGGCGCGGTGATCGCGGTGCTGGCTTTGATGTTCTACGTCTCGGCCGTGATGGCGACCAAGCTGTTTTCACTCACCAATCCCGACCGGTTCGGGACGTTGGGCGATAGCGCATTCTCGCTCTTCCAGGTGATGACGCTGGAGGGCTGGGCGACGGATCTGGCTCTGCCGGTGATGGAATTCCATCCCTGGGCCTGGGCGTTTTTCCTCGTCTTCATCGTGCTGACCAGTTTCGCCATTCTCAACCTCTTCATCGCCATCATTGTCGACAGCCTGCAATCCAAGCATTTCGACGCCGAAGAAGAACGCGATGCCGAGGTCGGCGAAGATGTGATTGAACTGCAAAGCGAAATCGCCGGCCTGCGCAGCGAGATCGCGGTGCTGACGACGCTGGTTCAGCGCTCGATCGGATCGCCCGCCGATGAGGGAGTTGCCTCGGCCAGCAAGGCATCGAAGGCACCGGACAGTTCCGAATAATAGGCGGCGAGCCTTTCCTCGCGTTCCGAGCGGGTGCGCGGCGCCGGGGCGGAGAGCGCATGGACGGGCAGGCCTTGATGCACGCGCGTCATGTAATGCTGCCAGATCGTCGCCGGCAGGCCGCCGCCGGTGACATTGGTCATCGGGCTGTCATCATCATTGCCGACCCAGACGCCGGCGGTGTAATCGGCGGTGAAACCGATGAACCAGGCATCGCGGAAGGACTGGCTGGTGCCGGTCTTGCCACCGGCGCGGCGGCCGCCGCCGAGAATGGCGCGGCGTCCGGTCCCCGACAGCACCACATCCTGCAGCATGGTCGACATCGAGCGCGCAACTTGTGGCGTGATCGCTTGTGCTGGCCGGGCCTCGGCGTGTTCGTACAGGATATCGCCGCGCGAATTGGCGATGCTCTCGATGAACCAGGGATCGAAGCGCTGACCATCGCGCGGGAAGACCGAATAGGCCGCCGTCAGCTCCAGCAGATTGACCTCGGCGGCACCGAGCGCGATGGCGGGCAGTTCCGGCAGCGGTGAGCGCAGGCCGAGCCGATGACCGGTCTCGACAATCCGCCCGAGCCCGACATCGCTGGCGACCTGGGCGGCGACGGTGTTGATCGAGCGCCGCAAGGCTTCCTGCAGCGTCACCAGTCCGCGATAGCCGCCGGAGAAATTCTCCGGCTCCCAGCCGTCCAGATCGACCGGTTCATCCCACACCGCTGAAGACGGGTCGTAACCGGCCTCGAGCGCTGCGGTGAACACGATCGGCTTGAAGGCCGAGCCGGGCTGGCGCTGGGCCTGGATGGCGCGGTTGAACTGGCTGGTGGCGTAATCGCGGCCGCCGGCAAAGGCGCGGATCGCTCCGTCGGGCGCCAGCAACACGATCGCCGCCTCGCTGGCATTGACGGCTGCACCATCGCTATCGAGCACGCCGGCAATACTGTCGCGCGCCGCCAGGGTCAGCGCCGGGTCGATCGTGGTGCGGATCACCAGATCGGGGACTTCGTCGGGCAGCAGTCTTGCGGCTTCCAGCACGGCATAATCAAACACATAGCCCCAGGTCAGCCCGGCCTGTGGGTCGAGACTGGCCGGCACCGGTACGCCGGGATTGGCGATCGCCTCGGCGTGCTCTTCCTCGGTGATGAAACCGGCCTCCAGCATAGCCGCCAGCACGTGTCCGGCGCGGGCCTGGGCGGCTTCCAGATTGACGGTCGGATCGAGCCGCGAGGGCGCCTTGGGCAGGGCCGCCAGCATCGCCGCCTCGGCCAGGGTGAGATCGGTCGCCGGTTTGGAGAAATAGCGATGTGCCGCCGCCTCGACGCCGAAGGCGCGGGCGCCGAGATAGATGCGGTTGAGATAGAGCTCGAGGATCTCGGTCTTGGTGAGGTTCTCCTCCAGCTCCCAGGCAATGCGGATTTCCTGCAGTTTGCGGCGCAGGGTCCGC
>TARA_R110000868_G_scaffold89492_3_pt1 | contig 29329 bp, 31 predicted proteins | sample TARA_R110000868 | Tara Oceans TARA_R110000868 (sample SAMEA4397489) | marine metagenome | biome: Polar Biome; feature: [SRF] surface water layer (ENVO:00010504); material: water (ENVO:00002006), including particulate matter (ENVO:01000060) such as... | depth 5 m | reverse complement strand
GGTGTAATTGCTTTTATTTGTAAAATCATATCTTTTTGTCACACTAAGCTTGTCGAAGTGTTTATTTAGAAGGTCTTCGACAAGACAGACATTTCGGAATAATAGCTGAAATATGATATGAAAGTGGCAGTTTAATGATGAAAAATTTGAATGACACCCAACGGGTTAATATGAGAAGATTTACATCCTTGAAAAAAGGAGCGTACACTAAAACACTTTTTGATTACTAGACTAAATTTTTCATCTAGCTTTTTATAAGCTGCCATAATTGTTGACATTTCTAATTCAATACTGAACTCATTTAAGCTTTCTCCATTTGCTAAAAAATTGCCTTTTTTTACCCATTTATTGTCTTTTTTTTATTCCGTAGCTCTGCTATGCAACTCAAAAAACACTTCAAACGGTCAAAAAATATCTAATTTTCGCTTTAACGCAGAAAGTTTAAATGAGTTCACTGAGTATGATTAATAGCAAAAGAGGCTGTCTGAAAAGTTAAAACAGGTTGTCATTACGAACATTAACGATAAATAAAATATATTTTGTTTAGAAGTTAGCAACGTAGTTGTGAAGTAATCTGTTGATTGATTACTAACAACTTACAGATTGCTTCGTTCCTCACAATGACGTAAAACCACACTTTTCAGACAACCTCTTTTTAAATTCCAAAATAGTATGTGTTATTTAAACTGGAAGTTTTATGTCAACTCTTTAGATAATTTTTAAGATGATAATTTTGAAGTAGTATTTTTGTAAATTGCATTAATTTAAAGAATGCGTTAAAAAATATGGTTACCCTAAAACAACTGGCAAAAGAATTAAATGTTTCCATTTCCACTGTGTCAAAAGCACTTAATAACAGTGAAGAGATAGGTAAAGATACCATTAAACGTGTTAAAGAATTAGCAGAACTTTATAATTACAAGCCAAATAAAGTAGCCCTAAGTTTAAAACAAAATAAAACAAAGACCATAGGTGTCATTATCCCGGACGTTTTAAATTATTTTTTAGCAAAGGTTTTGTTTGGAATTGAGCGCGAAGCTACGGCACAAGGCTATAATATTATAACCTGTATCTCAAACGAATCCTTAGAAAAAGAAATTGGCAGCCTGCAGTTATTGGCGAATGGCAGTGTGGACGGATTTATTCTTGCTGTTGCCAAAGAAACCCAGGTTAAAAATGAAATAGCTCACTTTGTAAAGACCATTAATCAAGGGCTTCCCATTGTGATGTTTGATAGAGTTGCGAATGATGTGTTATGTGACAAAGTTATTGTAGATGATTTTGATGCCACCTACAGAGCAACAAAGAGTTTGCTTTTAGAGAACAGAAAAAACATAGCTTTTATAAGCAATATAAATGATTTAAGTGTTGGCAAACTTAGAGAAAAGGGTTATTTAAAGGCGATGTCTGAAGGCTTAAGCATGAAAGCACTGGTCTTGAAAATTAATAATCCCGAAGAATCCCCTAATAAAATAAAAGCGTTTTTTGAATTGAATAGAACTATTGATGGTGTCATTTCAGCCGATAATTCATCGGGCATTATTGCTATTAATACCGCTTTAAATTTAGGCTTTAAAGTGCCACAAGATATCTCAGTAATCGGTTATTCCAGTAAGGCCATATCAAATCATTCCATTCCTAGATTAACTATAATACGGCAACACGCAAAGGAAATTGGGGCCAATGCAGCACAGTTATTAATTAAACGCCTGCAAAATAAGTCTGTTGAGGCAGACGATTTTTCTACACGGATTATAAAAACAAGCCTGATCAAGAACGAATCTACCTTATAGTTGTTTGTTCTATTCGCTTATAATTCGATAAAAATATGCATTTTATCGAATAAATATGTTTTTTATCGATAAATATGTTTTCTATGGCATCATTTAACCTACATTTAGTGTTCTTAATAAGCGCCCAAATCGTTTCCCTAAGTTTGTTAAGATAGATTAATCCATTTAGTGACAGCTTATGTCACATCCCTCAAAATATATGTTATAAAATTCGATGCGCTTTCTGTGCATTCAATTTTAAATTGATTATCCATTTTTTCCCTCAACGAAGATTTTGAATTTAAAGTCTTGGTTAGTATTGAATTATTTAAAAAATTAGAGAAAAACTGTATAACCTTAAAATTGAATATATATGAAAACCCTAAAAATTACTTTAATCTTAGCCGTTTTGTTTGCAACCTTTACCTCTTGTACACAACAGGATTTAAACGAGGATACCGTATTGGTTACACCAGCCAACGATACAACTGCCTTTACTGGTGGTATTATTGATGGTGGTGGAAAGGTAACTGACTAATTTTATATCAAACCTTATATATTAAAAGCCCTTTACAAATTGTTGTAAAGGGCTTTTAAAATTTATAATTTAAAAAATTATAAATACATTTGAGGGAATGTTAAATAAGCTGTACTAATTGAATTATAAAATAGTTTATATTCTCGCGATATTTGTTTTTAATCAAATGTCCTCTCAAAACATGAGCACTAAAGCTATTATAGATAGCATTACGATTTACAGACAATATTCAAAAGACAAAAATTCATATTCAAACCAATTGCGATTGTCTTTTGCTCAAAGAGCTCGTTTACTATCCATTAATTTACAGAATGACACAATAATCATAAATTCTAATAGACGACTTTCTACCGTTTATTGGGAATTGTCACAAACCAATGCTTTTAAAAGCATTAATTTAGAAAACCTAAAATTGTCTAATAGAATAGGGGATTCATCATCATTAGCAAAGGCAAACTATAATATTGGGTTGTTTTATCGATATGAAGAATTATTGTCTGATAGTGCTTATTATTATTATCACAAGGCAGAAAAAATATACAGGCAATTAAAAAATAAAGTTGAAACTGCTAGGACAATATTAGAGATTGCCATCATACAAAAAAATGAAAAGGATTTTATTGGTAGCGAGGTTGCATCCATTGAAGCTATTTCGCTTTTAGACTCATTTGACGACACAAACGATGTTATTGGAATTAAAACCGATTTATATAATAACCTTGGAGCTGTTTTTGAACAATTAGAGCAGTATGACGAAGCTATTAAATACCATAAAAAAGCCATAAAGTTAAAAAGAAAGTTAGAAGGCGATAATCGAGCCACAATTGTGAATTCAAAAAATAATTTAGCGTCCGCTTATAAAAATTCTGGGCAATACGATTTGGCAATAAAATATTATAATGAAATTTTAGCCAATAAGAACCTAATCAACGAACGGCCAGATGTTTATGCCTTGGTGCTGGATAATTATGCAAATGTTTTATACTTATCAAAAAAATATAATCAGCTCCCAAAGCTCTATTTAAAAGCCTTAAGAATATGTGATAGCTTGGGCGGTAGTGAAGCCAGTTATAATTCTATAATTATCAATCAGCATCTCGCGCAATATTATAACGATCAAAACAAAAAGGACTCCGCAAAATATTATGCCTACAGGGCCAAAGATGTATCAGAACAGTACCATAATGACGATTTATTAAAATCGTTGCTGCTGCTGTCAAGAATTGAAGAGGACAGTTTGGCAGTTAAACATTACAATGCCTATATAAAACTGAGCGATAGCTTAATAAAAAACGAACGGACCATACGGAACAGGTTTGCAAGAATTCGTTTTGAGACGAAAGAAATTGAGCAAAAAAACATTCAATTTGCGCGTGAAAAGATGTGGCTTATCATTATTTCTGTTATTGTGACGATAACTGCTCTTTTAATTTTTATAGTTATTGTCCAACGTTCAAAAAACAATGAATTAAAATTTGTTCAAAAACAGCAAGAGACCAATGAGGAAATTTATAACCTTATGCTTTCTCAGCAAGAAAATATTGAAGAAGCAAGAACCATGGAAAAACGGCATATTTCGCAAGAATTGCACGATGGCATTTTAGGGCGATTATTTGGCACTCGCTTAAGTTTGGACAGTTTAAATTTGGGCACCAGTAAAGAAGCAATTGCAACCAGAGGACGATACATTCAAGACTTGAAGCTCATTGAAGAAGATATTAGAAAAGTATCTCACGAGTTAAATACAGATTTTATCTCGGGATCTGGTTTCTTGGATATTATAAAAACACTTTTAGAAACCCAAGCAGAAGCATATAATTTAAAATATACTTTTAATTATAATGATTCCATTAATTGGGAGGACATATCCAATAAAAATAAAATTCATATCTATAGAATAATACAAGAATCCATCCATAATATCTACAAACATGCCAATGCGACTGTATTGAAAATTAGTTTTGAACTTAAAAAAAATGTAATTTGCTTAACGATTGCAGATGATGGTGCTGGTTTTAATGTTAATAAAACAAAAAACGGCATAGGGTTGAAAAATATCTATGCCCGAGTTAAAGAAATTAATGGTGAGGTAATTATAACTTCTAAAAAAGAGATAGGAACGACTGTTAAAATAAATGTCCCAATTTAACTTTTAAAAACCATGCAAGAGACAATTAGAATTTTAATGATTGATGACCACCCTATGATTATTGAGGGCTACCAAAACACATTGTTATTTACAAAAAAAGAAAATCAGGTTTTACAAATAGATATTGCCAATAATTGTGATGAAGCCGTTTTTTTAATGGATGAATCTGTCAAAAACAATAGGTTCTATGGCGTATTGTTTGTGGACATAAGTTTGCCACCTTCTAAAGATGGTAAAATGAATTCGGGAGAAGATCTAGCCATTTATGCGCGCCATATATTACCAAAGGCTAGAATTATTATATTGACCATGTTTGATGAGTCCTATAGAATTCACAATATCATACAAACAATCAATCCTGAAGGGTTTTTAATAAAAAGCGATTTAACATCGAGTGAGCTTGCCAGTGCGTTTCAAGCGGTGCTTCACAATCCGCCATTTTATAGTGGCACCGTAAATAGTCATTTAAGAAAAACCAATGAAAGTGATATTGTTATTGACGATAAAAACAGAAAAATATTGTATTTGTTATCACAAGGCGCAAAAAATAAAAGCCTTGCGACACATTTAAATATTTCTGTAAGTGCCATTGAAAAACGAAAAAAGCAATTGAGGGACATTTTTTTAATTGATGATGGTCAAGATGAAACACTTATTAATGAGGCCAGAAAAAAAGGCTTTATACTTTAAGTCACTATTTTTCCCTTTGAAAACCCTTATGAATACTGTCAACAATTAATTATTTTTTCTAACTGAGGATTTGCCACACTTTGAAGTCAAAATAATATTATAATTTTGTGGGGTCAACATACAATAAATTAATCCCTCAATTTTTGTTGATAATAGCAATTTACATTGACCCTGCAGATGTGAGAGACCTGCGGGGTTCTTCTTTTTATATAGTTGACTATATAGTTGACCATGATTTTATAAAGAGAATAAGGCACTTTTGTATTCCCAAAGGATTTTAATAAAGATGCCAAAATAAATGATTGCTACAATAAATTTTATAAATGTAGACGCCAAAAAACCAACAAATGAACCAATAGCTGCTTTAAAGGCAGATTTCGAATCGTTTTTGTTTAATAGTTCCCCAATAAAAGCACCCAAAAAAGGACCGATAACAATACCTCCAGGAATGGGGCTTAGCAAACCAACAATAAGGCCAATGCTCGTGCCAATCATTCCGGCTTTACTGCCCCCAAACGTTTTGGTTCCAACGGCTGGAATAATGTAATCTAATAAAAATATGGCAACAGCAATTATAAATGTAACAATGATCATTGTGAGATTCATTGGAACCGCGTTGGTTAAATAAAGCAGTAATAATCCAATCCAGCTAAGTGGAGGGCCAGGTAAAATAGGCAATAAACTTCCAAGCAACCCGAGGATTATAAATAAGGCAGAAATGATAACTAATAGAATGTCCATAGAATCGTTTTAATAATATGTGAGCGTGTCAAAGTTAAATGTTTCTTTACAACATATAAATAACAGGAATTTAGTTTTTAAGTCTTTGAAAAACTAAAAAAATCGTACTTTTCAACATTAGTTTTAATTCATGAGGCGAATTTGTGTTTTTATGTTTTTTATCTTGCTCATGTCCTGCGAGTATTTTAATGCGAAGAAAACATCGTCTGATGCCATTTTACAAGAAGAGCTTCAGACCTTTAATTGGAATGACGTAGATGAATACCCGTCTTTTTCAGTCTGTGATTCTTCAGCTACAAAACAGCAAAGAAAACAGTGTTTTGAAATTACCTTGACCACCTATATCACAAACTTTTTACAAAGAGATACCATTGTTGTTACTCAAAATATTGAAGACACCATCAATTTGCAACTTCAAATTTCAGATAAAGGCGTCTTATCCTTGGTGGATGTCAAAATAGATTCTATTACATATAAGGAAATCCCGAATATCAAAGAAATATTAGCACAAAGCCTGGATTCACTGCCTAAAATATTTCCGGCTTTAAAACGCGGGCAACAGGTAAAAACCGAATTTAAATTACCTATCATTATTCATGTAAATTAATTGAATGTCCGTATTCATTCATAATGCCATTTTTGTCATTCAGAATGGAGTGAAACGAAATGAAGGATCTATTGAAAATCAATGCGGTTCCTCCTTTGTCGGAATGACAGAATTATTATATTTTCAGACTTATGACAAATTACGGACATTCAATAAATTAATTTACTTTTTGTAATAACGATCTTTCCATTTAAACCCCTTGAAAACAGAAAGACATACCACATAAACTAAGAAAAAAGGGTAGATTAAAAACCCAAATAATACACTTGGTAAGACTTCTCTTTGATTAAAAAATGTTGCTGTTTTTAATATTAAAAGGAAATCGATATTGAATTTAATAAATACCAGGTAAAACAGAATTTTCCAATTTAAAACTCCGAATATGGCTAGCAAAACGCCTATTAGTATTAGGGCATTCATAAGCAGTACAACAAGCCCTGTAAATTTGCCAAACCAATTATTGTAAGAACTTGTTTTTGCAGCCCATCGAATTCTTTGCGCAAGTAATGCTTTCCAAGAGGATTGTGATGAGGTGGTGACTATAGCGTGTTCACATTTTAAAAATTGAACTTGTTTTGGGAAGTGTTTCCCCATTTTTTCGAGTAAAAAAATGTCATCGCCACTAGCTATATGACTATTCCCTCCAAACCCTTTTACGGCAATAAAGGCCTCTTTTTTATACGCAAAGTTGGCGCCATTGCATAAAAAAGGCTGTTGTATTCCAAAACCTCCAATAGTTGCGCCTTGTAAACTAAGGAAATCGAGTACTTGAAACCTGTTTAAAAAACTGGAATTAGAACGATAAGTAACTGGTGCTGCTATGCATGTGGGCTGGGTTTGTTGAATACATTCATCAAAACCATCCAACCAATATTTTGGAAGTGTACAATCGGCATCCGTGGTTATAATCCAATCAAAATGTGCTTGTTTTATGGCAGTGGCAATAGCATCTTTTTTAGGCGAACTCGTGGTTCTTTCATTGGGAATTACCTTAATGTCATTTCGGGCATTAGCGAGAAATCCCATAATCAATTCAGCCGAATCATCTTCAGAGTCATCATCCACAAAAACAATCTCAAAAAGGTGCTTTGGGTATTTTAATGATTTAATAGACTCCAGCAATTGTGGTAAATTATTAGCTTCATTTCTAAAAGGGATAATAACTGAAAATAAAGTTTGGGAAGGCAAACTGGTTAGTTTGAATAGTTTGATTTTTTCAAAACCATAAATTAAACTCACAATTAGAAGTAAGTAAATAATGGTAATGCCGAGGAAAACCAAAATCATATGTAATAGTTTTTTGTTTGAAATTTAAAACGAAGTACGTAGTAGCTTCCTAATATGCTTGGCAATACAAAATTGAGTATCCACATAAGTGTTACCACACTTAACGTAACTAATTCATCAATACCGATTATTGAAAATAGATAGACTGCTATTCCACCTTTTATAACGACATCAAAAATAAATATAGAAGGAATTATGGATGCTAATAAATACATGCTTGTAATAACCATCATGGCATCCAGATAATTAATATCAATACCAAACAGGGTTAATACATAGTAAAATTGAAAGGAAAAAATAAGATACCTGAGTAATGACAACAGAGCCGCGACCACAAGGTTTTTTTTAGGGAAATGTTTAAAGAATTGAATTGTTTTTTGAATTGAACCCCCCCCGATCTTCAGGTTGTGTTTTTTAATTATAATACTTATCAAACCGATGAGTAAGGCACTGATTAATAAGAACATTAATAACTTATTGAGATCTATGTTTATTGTATGCCATTGAGTAAAAACAATCAAACCGATGAGCCCTAAAATAATGGTAACTCCCATTTGAAGCAGATTGCTTATTAAATTAATGAGCATAATACGCTTTCTTTGTGAGCTAACAAAATAAATTGCTTTAGCACCATATTCACCAATTCTATTGGGTGTAAATAAGGAGACAGTTAAAGATCCTAAACATTGTTCAATGGCGTTTTTAAATGTTACTTGCTTGACAGATGATACTAATTTTCGCCATTTTAAAATTTCAAAGAACCAGTTAAAAAAGGTTAAAAAGAGCAAAAAAAAGACATTTTTAAATGAAAAACCATCATTTTTGTTTAAAAACAGAATAAAATCATAAAACTCTAAATGGCTGTTTTTTATTGATTTTAGATACATAAAATAAAAAGCAGCAACAACAAGACTTATTTTGATAAGCACAAAAAAGAATTGTTTAAATTTGTAAGAAAACCTATTGGGCATAGTTGCAAATTAAACGATTATTATCTTATGACCTTGAATTTTAAAACACAAAATGTAAAACTGTTATTGATTATAACCGTTTTAATGACCACACTCGGTTTTGCACAAAGCAATGCTGAAAAATGGAAACTGCAATTGGCATTAGGCCTTAATAACCCTATTGATACTGGTGAAAATGTGGGCTATTATACAAAATATATAAATTTTCCGACAATAAATTTAGGGGTTCAGCATATGTTTTCTGAAAGTTTAGGGGCAAAGTTAGATGTTGGTTTCAATAGATCTTCTAATGCAAATACTTCGTTGGAATTCAAACTTAATTATACGCGTATAAATGCTCAATTAGTTTATGATCTTAGACCGATTCTTCTTTTTTTGCCTAATCGAATCGCTGTTGTCGCTCATGCTGGTCCAGGAATAAGTTTTACGCAACCTTTAGGTGATTTTAGTAAAAATAAATACACCTATTTTAATGCTTTAGCGGGTGCGGAAATTCATTATGGACTCTCACGGTCTTTATCTGTTTATACTGATTTGGGCTATGCGTATTCATTAGCAGGAAAAAATAAATATGATGTTGCTGTAGATGGCTTTTCGTTCAATGATGATTTAATGTATGTTGCAGTTGGTATTTCAATATCTCTAAATGGTTGTCAATATTGTAACTAATGACTAAAGACAGGATTATTTTAGGGATAGACCCTGGAACAACCATTATGGGTTTCGGGCTCATAAAAGTAGTTGGGAAAAACATGCAGTTTATCCAGATTAACGAGCTCGATTTAAAAAAACATGATGACCATTACCTAAAATTAAAGCTTATTTTTGAACGAACAATTGAACTTATTAATACACATCATCCAGATGAAATTGCCATTGAAGCGCCTTTTTTTGGTAAAAATGTACAAAGTATGTTAAAGCTTGGCCGTGCTCAAGGAGTCGCCATGGCTGCAGGATTAAGTAGAGAAATTCCTATTACCGAATACTCGCCCAAAAAAATAAAAATGGCTATTACAGGCAATGGAAATGCCAGTAAAGAACAGGTCGCAAAAATGCTTCAAAGTTTGTTAAACTTAAAAACCTTGCCAAAAAATTTGGACGCAACAGATGGATTGGCTGCTGCCGTTTGCCACTTTTATAATTCCGGGAAAGTGGAAATTGGTAAAAGCTATACGGGATGGAGTGCGTTTGTAAAGCAAAATAGCCCCCCAACCCCCAAAGGGGGTGAAAAAAAGGCAATTGTTGTGAATCTTAGAAAAAACAAAATTTAGCTGATATTTGAAAAATGGTGCGTCAAATTTTAACATTATGAGTGAGAGTCCCTCCCCTTCGGGGAGGTTAGGTGGGGCGCTTTACATTCACATTCCATTTTGTAAACAAGCTTGTCATTATTGTGATTTTCATTTTTCAACGTCTTTAAAAAAGAAAAACGACTTAGTTAATGCGTTGGTTAAGGAATTGGCATTGCGAAAGGGCGAATTTAAAAACCAAACCGTTGAAACGATATATTTTGGAGGAGGAACGCCTTCTTTATTGACTATTGATGAGTTGCAATTGTTGATTGATTCGGTTTATAAAAATTATCAAGTTTCGAATAATCCAGAAATCACTCTCGAAGCCAATCCAGACGATTTAATTCTAAGTAAATTGTCACCTCATGCGGAGTCGAGAGGTCTCACAAGTAAATCAATTTTTGAAGACTACAAAACCATCGGCATCAACCGCCTTTCCATCGGGATTCAATCCTTTTTTGAAGACGATTTAAAGTTGATGAATCGCGCTCATAATGCAGAGGAAGCCAAACATTGTTTAAAAGAGGCCACAAAACAGTTTGAGAATATTTCTGTCGATTTGATTTATGGGATTCCTGGATTGAGCAATCAACGATGGAAAGAAAATATTGAAACTGTGTTATCCTATAATATTCCGCATATATCAAGTTACGCCTTAACGGTTGAACCCAAAACTGCTCTGGATTCTTTTATTAAAAAAGGTATTATTGATCATGTGGACGATGAGTTGGCACAAGAGCAATTTTATATCCTAATTGAGAAATTGGTGGCTTCCGAATATGTACATTATGAACTATCAAATTTTGGAAAACCAGACTATTTCAGTAAAAATAATTCGGCTTACTGGCAGGGAAAGCCCTATTTGGGCATAGGTCCTTCGGCGCATTCCTTTAATGGAAATCAACGCGGTTGGAATGTGCGAAACAATTCAAAATACATCAAAGCAATACATGAAAACATCTTGCCGATTGAAATGGAAACTTTGTCAAAAACAGATAAATACAATGAATATATTATGACTGGTTTACGCACCATTTGGGGAGTTTCTTTAGAAAAAGTGGAACATGATTTTGGTGAAAATTACAAGAAGTATCTTTTAGAGCAAGCCAATAGTCATTTAAAAAATGAATTGTTGTATCTTCAAAACGAAAAATTATTAGTTACTAAAAAAGGGAAATTTTTAAGCGATGGTATCGCATCCGACTTATTTAAAATAAATTCAGCATAAATGATTGCAACTGTTCAATATAATTCAAAAAGGCTTCAAATAGATTTATCAAAACCTATTGATATTTCCATACCACTTAGGGCATCAAAAAACAATGTAAATGCCTGGTATATAGACGAACCAAAAATTGAGCCCGTTAAGGACGGTGAATGGATTGCCAGTGTAGTGGAAGGAGCCAGTATTAATTTTCATAATATTTATTTTAATCCGCACGGTCACGGTACCCATACCGAGTGTGTAGGGCATATTACAGAAACGGTACATTCCATTAATCAAAATTTAAAACAATTTTTCTTTTTAGCCGAAGTGATTACCGTGGCTCCAGAAAAACTTAAGGGTGATTTTGTAATTTCCAAAAAGCAACTACAATTTGCACTTGGAAATAAAAAGCGTGATGCGGTTGTGATTCGAACACTTCCAAATACCAAAGAAAAATTAACTGCAAAATATTCGCACACCAATCCTACTTATTTATTAGAAGAAGCGGCCGAATATTTGAAATATAAAGATATTAAACATCTCTTAATTGATCTGCCTAGTGTGGATAAAGAAAAGGATGATGGTGATTTATTGGCACATAATGCTTTTTGGAATACCTCTGGAAAACTAAGAATGGATGCGACTATTACCGAATTTATTTTTGTGCCAAATGATATTCAAGATGGGTGCTATTTCTTGAACTTACAAATAGCCTCTTTTGAAAATGATGCAACACCTAGTAAACCTGTTTTATATAAAATTATTGAATCATGAAAGCAGTATTAATACTTGAAGAATTAGCCATGTTAATTCTTGGAATATATTTATTTGGTCTTCTTAATTTTAGTTGGTGGTGGTATTTGGCATTGATTTTAACGCCAGATATTGGAATATTAGGATATATAATAAATTCAATTGAATGCCCGTAATTTGTCATAAGTCTGAAAATGTAATGATTTTGTCATTCCGACAAAGGAGGAACCGCATTGATTTTCAATAGATTCTTCATTTCGTTTCACTCCATTCTGAATGACAAAAATGGTATTATGAATGAATACGGACATTCAATTAAATTCAAAAGCAGGTGCTATCATGTATAATGTATTTCATCATAAGGGTATTGCAATACTTTTTTATTTTATTGGGACTTATGGAAATAATGAGTTGATGGAGCTAATTGGAATCATTCTATTTTCGCATGCTTCTTTTGATAGGATTTTTGGTTATGGATTAAAATATACTTCTTCATTCAATGAGACTCATTTAGGTAAAATTGGGAAGAAAGAGGTTCTGCCTAATTAAAGCATCCACAGAAGTTAATTGAACGACTATTAAAATGAACATTGAACAATTGCGAGACTATTGCTTAAAAAAGAAAGCCGTTACAGAAGAGTTTCCTTTTGATGCAGATACACTGGTTTTTAAAGTATTAGGAAAAATGTTTGCCCTATTCCCTCTCGAAAAATGGGAAGCTGGTGTAGGCTGGGTGAATTTAAAATGCAATCCTGAATATGCTTTAGAGTTGCGTGAGCAATACGAAAGCATTCAACCTGGTTGGCACATGAGTAAAACCAATTGGAATTCCGTTCTTATTTACAAAGGTGAGCTATCACCAGAATTTATTTTAAAACTAATAGACCATTCTTATGAGATGGTGGTTTTAGGCATGACAAAAAAAATGAGAATACAATTAAATAATCTTAAATAGGTTAACGAGATGGTATTCAATATATTTTTGTATATTTCCTAAACAATTTCTCCCCCAAATATAATTAATAGCGTAGTGAAGGTTCTCCCCGAATCTTAAACGAGTATTTAATTTTAATCATTATACTAACTTAAATTTTTACAGATTATGAAAACAACCAATCGTTTTTTTACAGCAATGGCTGCCATGCTTTTGCTATTTAGTTCATTCTCTTTTGCACAAGAAAACAAAGCACCAGCGTACCTTACTGTTACAACCATGTATTGGAATCCTGATAGTGATATGTCCATGGATGACTGGAAAGCTGGTGAAAAAGAATATATGGACAAGGTTACCAAAAAGAATGAGTATATTCTGTGGGGAGGATATGTTACGCATCTCATGACTCCAAATAGTAATGAAGTCGTTTATGCTCAATCTTATCCATCTTGGGAAGCTATTGAAAAAGCAGCAGCTAGAAATGTCGAACTTGAAAAAGAAGCTTGGCCAAATGAAACCGAGAGAAAAGCCTTTTTGGATAAAATGGGGTCTGCCTATGCGCCTTTTCATTCTGATGAAATTTACGCCACTTTATCTGGAGTAAAAGAGCTTACAGGAGACCTGCCAGATGGTGCTGTTTTATATATTAGAAAAAATAAAAGAGCCTATCCAGAAGATGGAACTACTGATGAGTATATAGGTTTTCGTAAAAGAATAGTCGAAAATGTGATTAAAAAAAATGATTATATTAAAGGGTATTACCCAAGTCAACATAATTGGGGGTCTGATAGAAGAGACTTTATGGAAGCCATGTACTTAAATTCTTTAGGAGATTTAGATAAAATGTTTAAAAAAAACCAAGAGCTAATGACTGTGACTTTTACTAAGGAGGAAGCAAAAGCTTACGGTAAATATTTTAAAGGTCATGGAGATTATGTTTACTCCGTTGTTAAATTATAATAATAACCCTTTATAGTCTTAAAAAAGGATGTCGATGGCATCCTTTTTTAATTTTTATGTGTGTACTTGTGATGCTTGAATTTAAGAAGTATTTTCGCAAAACCAAAAATCAACAACATGATCGTTTTACAAACACTTCAAGAGAGAAGTAACAATACTTGCGAACTTTGCACATCCACCAAAGAGCTTAAACAATATACCATTCCACCATCGCTTAATGAAAGTGTGGATAATAGCTTGTTGGTCTGTAGTAATTGTTTGGCACAAATTGAAGGTCATGTAGAAATGGACACGAACCATTGGCGTTGTTTAAACGATAGTATGTGGAGCGAGTTTGTTGCCGTACAAATTATGGCTTGGAGACTACTCCAAAGAGTGCGTCATGAAGGATGGCCAAAAGATTTACTCGATATGATGTATTTAGAAGATGAAGCTCTAAGTTTGGCAAGAGCGACTGGGGAGCATGAAGATGAAACCAGTAAAATTATTCATAGAGATGTTAATGGTGTCATACTTGAAGCTGGGGACTCTGTTGTTTTAATAAAGGATTTAAAAGTTAAAGGCTCAAGTATGGTTGCCAAACAAGGAACGGCGGTTAGAAACATTCGTTTAGATCCTGAAAATGCAGAGTATATTGAAGGAAAGGTTGATGGGCAGCAAATAGTTATTATCACTAAATATGTTAAGAAGGCCTAATTAACGTGGGTTCGATATAACTAAATTTTTTTATTTTTTTATTATAAAATAGGTTGAGTTAAAAATCGGATTTTATCTGTCATTCCGAACGAAGAATGAGGAGGAATCTCATAATCATAAGATTTCTTGTCGTTCATTCTTCTCCCGATAGCTATCTGAATATATTGAGCTCACTTTAATTAGGCTTATTTTCATTCTTTTTTTTAAATATACCAAGTCCCAAAGGGAAAATCAAAAACAGAAAAAAGAACTTCCCTGTAATAAGTCCGGCTAAAGTAATTATTAGGGAAACTATTAGTAGGATATAAAGAAATTTTGGTTTCATGTGTTTTATTTATTGTTTTAACGGTCACCCCGAAATTATCGGGGCAGGCTATGTTACATTCAATTTGTCATTTGTATTAGTCGCTAAATTTTAGTCATGAATGTTTCATTTTAAGGATTATTCTTTTGAATGTCCGTAATTTGTCATAAGTCTGAAAATATAATGATTCTGTCATTCCGACAAAGGAGGAACCGCATTGATTTTCAATAGATTCTTCATTTCGTTTCACTCCATCCTGAACGGCAAAAATGGTATTATGAATGAATACGGACATTCAAATTATTCTTTCTAAAATTATTAGGTGACATGCTTTTTATCAATTTAAATTGCCGATTAAAGTTTGAAATATTTTTAAAACCAGAATTAAACGCAATATCAGCAATAAGCGCGTCTGTTTTATCTATTAAGAGTTTGCAACTATGTTCAACCCGTAATTCATTTAAAAATCTAAAATAGGTTTTGTTGGTTCGTTTTTTAAAATACTTACAAAAGGCATTTTTAGTCATGTGTGCAACTTCAGCAATGGTTTCTAAAGATATATCATGATTAAAATACGTCATGGTATAATCAAATACATCCTGCATGCGTTTTCCTTCCGATTCTTTATATTTTTTTTCATAAATAAATGACGATAAACTTGAGTGGCTCGCTTTGGAAGTGAGCTCCATAAGCTCCAATAGAATTAAAAATCTATTCAGTTTTGAGGCGTTTTCAAGACTATAGAATAACGGGATTATTTTTTTCTTTAAAGAAGTTACCTTAAATCCGTGTGTGGATTTATAAAAAAAAGGATTGACTTCACGAAGTTCTTCCAGTTCAAAAAAACCATTTCCAAAAGAATCTTTGGCAAAAAAAAGTGAGATCATATGGGACTTTTTACCATAATTAATATTGCTTTTAAAAACATGAGGTAAATTGCTTCCAATTACAATAATATCATCGTTCTTGTATTGATTGATGCTATCACCAACCACTAAAGTACCTTCGCCTTCAATAATTAAACTCAACTGAATTTCTTTGTGCTGGTGCAGTTTATCATAAAAAACAGCATCAAAATCCACTTGATGAATTAAGGAATCGTTTAAGGGCTTTGGTATTTTAAACGGAAGTACTTTCAAATCGGATAAAGATGATAATATTAAAACAAATTTACGCAAATAATATTCGTATAATTGTATAAAAATGTAATATTAGGATAATATAGTATTAGTAATGGATAAAAATAGGTTAAGGTTATTGAACGTATTCTAATACATTTACAGTATTAAAAACAATGATTATGAGTATAAAATGGGAAGGCGTCATGCCTGCAGTAACCACACAATTCACGGCCAATGATACATTGGATTTAGACTTGTTTAAAGTTAATATTAAAGCGCAATTAGAGGCAGGTGTTCATGGCATTGTTTTAGGCGGAACCTTAGGAGAAGCCAGTACCTTAACCGATGAAGAACGGCGTATATTAACCAGAGAAACTGTCGCTTTTGTAAAAGACAAGGTGCCAGTGCTTATGAACATTGCTGAACAAACCACTAAAGCAGCTATCGATTTAGCAGAAACAGCCGAAGAAGATGGCGCCAAAGGTCTTATGATGTTGCCACCCATGCGTTATAAAGCGAGTGATGCAGAAGTGGTTGAATATTTTAAAGCAGTTGCCAAAAGCACCTCTCTACCAATCATGGTTTACAACAATCCAGTAGATTATAAAATAGAAGTCACTTTAGATATGTTTGAGGAACTCCTGCAAGCTTGTCCAAACATTCAAGCTGTTAAAGAATCTACCCGAGATACAACAAATATTACCAGAATAAAAAACAGATTTGGAAACCGCCTCGCTATTATGACAGGCGTAGATACCTTAGCACTAGAGAGCTTAATTTTAGGGGCCGATGGCTGGGTTGCTGGGTTGGTGGATGCCTTTCCAGCAGAAACAGTGGCTATTTACGAGCTTCAAAAAGCGGGCAGAATAAAAGAAGCCTTAAATATTTATAGATGGTTTATGCCATTGCTAGAGTTAGATATAAACCCTAAATTAGTACAGTATATTAAACTGGCTTCAGCATATACTAAAATAGGTTCAGAATACGTAAGAGCGCCTAGATTAGTATTGGAAGGGAACGAACGTAAAACAATTATTAAAATTATTGAAGAGGGGTTAAAAACGAGACCAGCTTTACCAGATTATAGAAAATTGGATACCTAGGGTGTTCCCACACTCCCGATAACAATCGGGACGCGTGGTCGGGCTTTCGGCACTCACTTTTTTTGATAGTCACATTGAGCGCAGTCGAAAGGTTATGGACTAAACAAAAAAGAGTTCAAACAAATGCCTCAATCCCTAACACAAAAAATAAAAAAAATGAAAACAGGAAAAAACCATATCGGGAATCAACAATCGGCCAGAGGAGCCAAAACCTATAAAACATTCAATCCGCAATTAAATATTGAGAATGACACCATATTCGTTGAGGCTACTACCGAAGAAATTGATGAAGCAGTACATTTAGCTACAGAAGCTTTTAAAACATTTAGAACCATTTCTGGAGAAAACAAAGCAACCTTTTTAAATGCTATTGCCGATGAGATTTTAGCTTTGGATGATGTACTTATTAAAATGTATTGCAACGAATCTGGATTACCAGAAGGCAGGGCCAAAGGTGAACGGGGAAGAACCGTTTTTCAATTACGCTCATTTGCAGATTTAGTAAAAGAAGGCTCATGGGTGGAGGCATCTATTGATACTGCTCAACCAAATCGAGACCCATTACCAAAACCGGATTTACGTAAACTACTAATTCCTTTAGGGCCTGTAGTTGTTTTTGGTGCCAGTAACTTTCCATTAGCGTATTCAACAGCTGGTGGAGATACGGCTGCAGCATTAGCTGCTGGCTGCCCGGTTATTGTAAAATCGCACCCAATGCATGCCGGTACAGGAGAATTGGTAGCTACTGCTATCATTAAAGCAGCTAATAAAACTGGGATGCCAAATGGGGTGTTTTCAAATTTAAATAGTAGTGGCAATATAGTTGGTGAACAACTGGTAAAGCATCCAGGTGTTAAAGCTGTTGGTTTTACAGGTAGTATTAATGGTGGAAGAGCGCTTTATAATATGGCAGCACAACGCGACGAACCCATTCCTGTGTTTGCTGAAATGGGAAGTGTCAACCCAGTAATAATATTACCAAATGCTTTAAAGAATAGAGGGGAAGCGTTGGCAAAAACCTATGCTGGTTCCATTACATTGGGAACAGGTCAGTTTTGTACCAATCCAGGACTTTTGTTGGCCATTAAAAGTGATGCCTTAACTCAATTTGTTTCGTCTTTAGCAAATGAAATTGTAAAGATTGAACCCACTTGTATGCTGCATCCAAATATTATTGGCGCGTATGAAAAAAACAAGTCTAAAATGGTTTCTCAAAGTGGTTTGCAGGTAGTTTCTACGTTTGAGAACGATGTAAAAACTAATTATGCAAGACAAGCTATTGCCACTGTTGAAGGTAAGACATTTTTAGAAAACACGACCTTGCACCAAGAAGTTTTTGGGCCATTTTCTATGGTAGTTCAGTGCGAAGGCAAGGAACAATTAGAATTAATTATATCAAAACTAGAAGGCCAATTAACAGGAACCTTAATCTCAGATGATGAAGCTCAAAATTACTCTAATGTTATTGTGGCATTACAGAATAGAGTTGGTCGCTTAATTTTCAATGGTGTTCCCACAGGCGTTGAGGTATGTCCGTCTATGGTGCATGGGGGGCCATATCCAGCTTCAAGCGATAGTCGTTTTACTGCGGTTGGTATTAATTCCATAAAGCGTTGGGTGCGTCCATTTAGCTATCAGGATTGGCCGAATGAGTTATTGCCAGATGAACTCAAAAATGAAAATCCATTAGGTATTTCCCGATTGGTAAATAATAAACAAACTAAAGATAAAATATGAGGTTTTTAAAGATTGTTTCCGTTGTATTTTTAGTGTTGATTTTTGGTTGTAAAAAGAAAGAGGAATTTGAGAAACCAAAAACATTGCAAAGTTTAATTAAAGAATATCAAGATCATGAAGGTTATGACAAAAAAACACATCCATTAGGGTTATTCGCTAAAGATTATTTTAAGTCAGAAGCCGAATTTGCTCAAATAACTTTAGATAAGTTATCTAAAATCAACAAAACACATTTGAATGAAACAGATCTTATTTCAGCAGAACTATTAACTTTTGTATTACAGGACCAAATTGATTATTACAAATTTGAACAATATTTAAATCCATTACTTTCAGATTCAGGTTTTCACAGCGATTTAACTTATGAAGTAAGACCATTGGTTAATTATAATCAGGTTAAAGAATATTTAAATAAGTTAAATGCCATTCCAGAATTTGTAAATCAAAATTTGAAGAATTTACGAGAAGGATTAGCAAAAGGAGTTTCGCAGCCGTTAGTCATTTTTAAAGGTTATGAGTCCACCTACAATGACCATATTGTAGATAATTATGAAGACAGTTTTTACTATACCCCTTTTAAAGATTTACCAAACGATTTAACTATTGCACAAAAAGATTCCGTGTTATTGGCTGCTCAAACAGTTATAGAAACGAAGATCACTCCAGAATTCAAACGAATCAAAACTTTTTTTGAAACCGAATATTTTCCAAAAACCAGAACCACCCTTGGAGTTTCTGAAACTCCAAACGGAAAAGAGTTTTATCAAAACAGAATTAATTTTTACACCACAAGCACACAATATACTGCCGATGATATTCATCAAATTGGCTTAAAAGAAGTAGCTCGCATTAAGTCTGAAATGGAGAAAATTATTAAAGCGTTGAACTTTAAAGGAAGTTTTGCCGATTTCCTTCATTTTTTAAGGACTGATAAACAGTTTTATGCTAAAACGCCAGAGCAATTATTAATGATTGCACGCGATATGGCAAAGCGAGCCGATGCGCAATTACCTCGTTTTTTTAAAACATTACCTCGCAAACCTTATGGAGTTGCTCCTGTGCCAGATGCTATTGCACCAAAATATACAGGAGGACGTTATATTGGCACTTCAAAAGAAAGTACAGATCCTGGTTATTATTGGGTGAATACTTATGATTTACCAAGTAGAACATTGTACACATTGCCATCGTTAACTGTCCATGAAGCAGTTCCAGGACATCACTTGCAAGGGAGTTTGAATAATGAATTAGGGGATAGTATTCCGCAGTTTAGAAAAAATTTATATCTGTCTGCTTATGGCGAAGGTTGGGGTTTATATTCAGAATTTTTAGCAGACGAAATGGGAATGTACACCACGCCTTACGAGCAATTCGGAAAGTTAACTTACGAAATGTGGCGCGCTTGTCGTTTGGTGGTCGATACAGGAATTCATGCTAAAGGCTGGACGCGCGTACAAGTTGTGGATTATATGTCTTCAAATACTGCTTTGTCATTGCACGAAATTAATACAGAAACAGATAGATACATTTCATGGCCAGGACAAGCTTTGTCATATAAAATTGGTGAGTTGAAAATTAGAGAATTGCGAAAAAAAACTGAAGCTGAATTGAGTTCAAAGTTTGATATTCGTGAATTTCATGAAATTATTTTAGAGCAAGGAACTGTAACGTTGGCTATTATGGAAGAACGTGTGAATAATTATATTCAGAAAGTAAAAAATACAAAGGATTAATTCCCTCCTTGAGGAGGGTTAGGGAGATGTTCAATATGGCAAATAAAATAATTCCATATAAACCAGAATTAAGAGATTATGCTAGATACTTAAGAAAAAATTCAACTTTGTCAGAAGTGCTGTTATGACAAAAGATTAAAAATAGGACTTATAAAATCCAATTTCATAGACAAGTACCCATGTTAGATTATATTGTTGATTTTTATTGCCATGAAGTTGGATTGGCTATTGAAATAGATAGGAATAGTCATGCCCATAAATATTTTTATGATGCTAAACGATAAGGTAGATTAGAAAAAGAAGGAGTTTATTTTATCCGTTTTTCAGATAGAGAGATAAAGCAAGATATGATGAATGTTTTATTTAAGTTGGAAGCTAAAATTGGAGATTTGTTAAATGAACAACACCACCTAAATCCTCTCTCAAGAGAGGACTTTGTAATTATTCCTTCTTTGAGGAGGGTCAAAAACCACAATATGAAATGCCCATTAACAATTTGCAAACCAACCGATATGATCAACAGGGCATTTCATCCCTGTGCTGAGCGCAGTCGAAGTATGACTTATAGCAAAAAATAAATATAAACAGATGAAACACACATTCATTTGCATTGATGCCCATACCTGTGGAAATCCTGTAAGAGTGATTCAAAAAGGAATTCCTAGACTGATAGGGAATACCATGGAAGAAAAACGCCAGCACTTTTTAAAGGAGTTCGACTGGATTCGGAGAGGCTTAATGTTTGAACCTCGTGGTCATGATATGATGAGTGGTAGCATGTTGTTTCCGCCACATAATCCAGAAAACGATTTTGCCATTTTGTTTATCGAAACGTCGGGTTGCTTACCAATGTGTGGTCATGGAACGATTGGCACCATAACTATTGCTGTTGAAGAAGGTTTAATTACACCTAAAATTCCAGGAAAAATTAAAATGGAAGCGCCTGCGGGTTTGGTGGAGATTGAATATCGGCAAAAAGGTAAAAAGGTGGAATGGGTAAAACTAACCAATGTAAAAAGTTATTTGGCTGCTGAAGGTTTAACCGTTGATTGTCCAGAATTAGGAGAAATTACTTTTGATGTGGCTTATGGAGGAAATTATTATGCCATTGTCGATCCTCAAAAAAACTTTTCAGGAGTACAAGATTTTTCAGCATCAAAAATCATTCAATATTCTCAAGTTGTGAGACAACGTATCAATGAGAAATATCCCAATCTTTTCATTCACCCGGAAAACAATGCGATTAGAGATGTGTCTCACATGCTTTGGACAGGCACGTCAATGGATCCAACATCTTCGGGAAGAAATGCGGTATTTTATGGTGATAAGGCGATTGATAGAAGCCCATGTGGCACCGGAACATCGGCTCGATTGGCACAATTATATGCAAAAGGCAAACTGAAAATTGGTGAAGATTTTATTCATGAAAGCTTTATAGGTAGTAAATTTATTGGACGCGTAGAGAAAGAATCAACCTTAGAAGGGAAGCTAGCAATCATCCCAAGTATTATAGGATGGGCAAAAATATATGGTCATAATACCATCACAATTGATGATGATGACCCTTATGCTTATGGTTTTCAAGTGATTTAGCTCAAAGAGTTAAATCATCCCGAACTTGTTTCGGGATCTCATTAAATGAATTAAGATGTCGAAAAATGTAATTATTATTGGTGGTGGAATTATAGGGTTAAGTTCTGCCTACTATCTTCAACAAGAAGGTCATCAGGTAACAGTTATTGATCAAACTAATATGGATGCTGGTGCATCTTATGTCAATGCGGGTTATATTTCACCAAGTCATATTATTCCATTATCGGCACCAGGTGTTATGAAAAATGGTTTAAAATGGATGTTAAATTCTGCGAGTCCGTTATATATTAAACCACGATTGGATTTAGATTTTTTGAAATGGACATGGGCTTTTAATAAGTCTTGTAGCGCAGACCATGTGCAAAAATCGATTCCTGCCATAAAGGAGATTGCTCTTTTAAGTCAAGAGCTGTATGAAGAAATTCATCAAATAAAAGGATTTACCTCTCATTATGAAAAGAAAGGTTTGCTAATGTTGTGTCAAACAGAAAAAATGCTGGAACACGAAATTAATGTCGCAAATTTAGCACGAAGAGAGGGTTTAGATGTTGTTGAATTAAATAGTGAAGAATTAAAAACATTAGAACCAAATGTAAAGCTTAATGCCATAGGAGCCTTATATTTTAAATGTGATTCGCATTCTACTCCAAATGAATTTATGGAGACTATGAAAACGTATTTAGAAGAAGCTGGCGTCAAATTCTATTTAAATGAACAAGTTGTGGATTTAGAAATTGAAAATAAACTAATTACGGCTATAAAAACAAATAAGCAAACACTAAAGGCAGATGAATTTGTGTTAGCAGCAGGATCTTGGACCTCCTTGTTAAGTAAAAAAATTGGGTTAAAACTGTTGCTTCAGGCAGGAAAAGGGTATCGTATTAATTCAAACCTTCAAACAAATATTACGATACCAGCTATATTGGCAGAAAAAAAAGTAGCGGTTACGCCAATGCATGGCTTTACGCGTTTTGCCGGGACCATGGAAATTGCCGGTATTAATCATGTTATTAGACAGGAACGTGTGGAGGCTATTTCAAATGCTGTGACAAATTATTATCCCGAAATCAAATTAAGTTCAGAAGAGAAAAGTCAAGCCGCTTGTGGATTACGACCCGTTTCTCCAGATGGATTACCATATATTGGTAAATCTTCAAAATGTGTAAATTTAACGATTGCAACAGGTCATGCCATGATGGGTTGGAGTATGGGACCAGCTACTGGTAAATTAGTTTCTGAAATTATTTCAAGTAAAAAACTTTCAATGTCTTTGAATATGTTTCATCCAGATAGAAGGTTTTGAAAAAATAGTATGTTTTATTAATTATACAGAATCTTTAATCGCATATTAATCATGTGTTTTTTAAATCCTGCTTTTTCATAAGCCTTGATCGCCGATATATTTTCATCATAAACATCCAATCTAATTTCATAAACATTACGATCTTTACTCCACTTTAATAATTCGTCTATAATTAATTGATTCAATCTTTTTCCTCTATGGTCTTTATGAACAAACATGAATCCAAGATATCCAATCTTATCATGTTTTAAATAATGCCTGTCACTTTTTATTTTTACATAGCCTGAGGCTACAATCTGTTTGTCTTTTTCAACAACAAAAACTTCAGATTCATCATTATTAATCAAATCCGCGATATTGTAATAGGTAATTTTACCATCCTTAATGGTTGGATCAAAAGGACGTTCGGCTTCAATAACACCTTGTTCAAAACCTAGTAAGGTCGGTAAATCTTTTAAGCTGGCTTTTCTTGTGATATAATCCATGATTGTTAACTAGAAGTATCTACAATAATTTTCCATTCACCTTCAATTTTTTTGAAGATGAGCATAAAAATTCCATCGGCATTTCCAACATTGCGCTTTAAATGATATTCACCTAAAACGTAGTAAGCATCGTCAGTAATTTTAGTAACTGCATTAATTTTAAAACTTAATATTCCTGTATGGTCATCGCTTGGATAGGCTTTTTTATACCGTTCCAAGGTGTTTTCCCAACCATAGGTGATGCCATTATTTCCATAAAACTTTAAAGAATCATTATTCCAATAGCCTTGCATGAATTCTTCGATATTATCTTCGGACCATGCTAATCTTTGTTTTTTTAAAACAGCTTTAATCGCCTCTATATCGTCTTGTTCCGTTGTTTGTGCGTTACTATAAAAACAGGAAACTAAAAAAAATAATAAAACAATCTTTTTCATAAGTGTAAAAATTTGGTTGGATTAATAATTGGACATAACATTTTCAGAAAGTATGTTCTGTAAATATAAAATAAGTTCTTTAGCATTTTCAATATTAAAAACCATGGGAGGTTTAATTTTTAAAACATTATTATCGGGACCATCAGAGCTCATAAGAATTCCGAAATCCTTCATTCTGTTGATTACATAATCTGTTTGTAATGGCAACGGATTCAGTGTGTGGTCTGTTAATTCAACTCCTAAAAACAATCCTTGACCACGAACATCACCAATAATGGGATAGGTTAACGCTAGTTTTTTTAATTCAGATTTTAAAAAGTCACCCACCAACAAGGCATTCTCTTGTAGCTTTTCTCGCTTTATGGTTTGTAATACTTCTGTGGCTATCGCACAAGATACCGGATTGCCCCCAAATGTGTTAAAGTATTCCATGCCATTGGCGAATTTATTTGCAACCTCTTGTGTGCAAGCAACCGCAGCAACAGGGTGACCATTTCCTAATGGTTTTCCAATAGTAACAATATCTGGAACGACATCGTGTAATTGAAATCCCCAAAATGTTTTACCCATTCTGCCACAACCGGTTTGGACTTCGTCTGAAATACACAAACCGTTGGCATTCTTTATATAGGCATAGGTTTTTTTAAGAAAGCCCTTAGGCAATTCTATTTGGCCTCCACAACTTATAATTGGTTCTATTATAAAAGCGGCGACTCCGCGTCCTTTTTTATGTACGTCTTCGATTTGTTTTTTAACTTCTTCCGCATAATTTTCACCTGCATTTTTGTCTTTATATTTCCCTCTAAAAGCATCGGGCAACGGAAAAATATGGGTATGCTCGGGCTTACCTTTTCCGCCTTTGCCATCGAATTTATAAGAACTTATGTCAATGCACATGTTGGTATTCCCATGATAACCAACTTCCGAAGCAATAATGTCTTCCTCTTCGGTATATATTTTTGCCATTCTAATAGCTAATTCATTGGCCTCACTGCCAGAATTTACAAAGTGCAACACATTTAATTCAGGTGGCAAGGTTTTAATAAGTTCTTGAGCTAAGATATTGATGTTTTTATGTAAATAGCGTGAATTGGTATTGAGTAACGCCATTTGTTGCTGCCCAGCTTTAACCACTTGATACTGTTCATGACCTACATGCGCAACATTGTTAACAGTATCTAAATATTTTCTTCCAAAGTCATCCATCAAATACTGACCACTCCCACGAACTATCTTAAGAGGAACATGATACTGTAGTGTTAAACTTTTACCTATATGTTGCTTTCGGTAGGTTATAAGGTCATTGTTCGAAACACTATTATTATGTAGTGCTTCTATTTTGAATAGTAAGTTTGGATCTGGACATAACCCTTTCCAGACCTCAATTTGACTATGATAGGTTACTCCTGGAAAATCCTTTTTATAATCTAAGATTGATAACATCACCTGAAAATGTAAGTGCGAAACCCAATTGCCATTTTCGTTTTTATCACCTAAAACAGCAATACAATCCCCTTTTTTCACGATGTCCCTAACGCGGTTTTTAGTAGCACTTTCAACCGATAAATGTCCATATAAGGTGTAGAAAAAAAAATTTTCAACACTATGTTTTAAGACTACCAAACCACCGTATTCTTTGTTTCCGGCATCATTAACGGCAATCACGACCTCTCCATCAAATAAAGCATGGACCGGGGTTTGTTCTGGCAACCAAAAATCAGTGCCTAAATGAACGGTTCTACTTTCTCTCCCGTTATTACCAATTTTGTCATATGCTGCCGAGGTATAAATAGGTCTCGGCTCTAAATAACCGCCAGCAATAATAGCCTTTGGATGTTTTGCTTGCAATGTATTTATTTTGTACTGAAAATAATCCAGGTTATTAAAATCGTGTTCATGTTCAATCCATGTACTTGATACGCTTAAATCGACATGTTGAATGTTGTTTTTTTTTATGGTTGGAAATAAATTTGACAATTTAAATTCATTATTTGAAACCCAATTTTTAAATGCCGATTCATTAGGATGGACTGAAAATCCACAAATACTTCTAAAGCTATAATGAGCAAATTCCGGACAGATGGCATGCCATTTCTTAAGCAGTTCCCAAGCGGGCTTTTCACTAATGAGTAGATAGGTGTTTTGCGGCTCTTTGATTTTATTAATGGCCGATTTTGTTACCGAAATAACCAATCGCATGGCAATAGCAAGGTATAGATGTTCCAATTCATTTTCTTGCAAGGGAAAGGATGCATGATAACCTTTTATAATTGGCAGTAAAGCTTGTAAGGGGTCATTATGATGCATGATGGCATAGGTGCAGATCACCGCAAGATCATTTATTGTTTGTGTGTAAACGGCATCACCAAAATCAATTATGGTCACCACTTTTGGGGCTAGAAGGTCTGTGGAAACTATAATATTATTGTCATTGGCGTCATTGTGAATAATCGATTTACGAAGTAAAGAATAGGTGTCTAAAACTGTTTCAAATTGATTTTGAAAACTGATAATAATGTCTTTTTCTGAAGATTTAAAAAGATGATTATGTTGTTTTGTCCAAAGGGATTTTGCAATATCCCAATCGATGTGTCGATGGGCTTTTGGATGTTCAAAGTTTAGTAGGGACTTGGTTATTAAACCACCATTTTCGCCTAAAGTACATCGTAAATCATCTAATTGTGGATTTACTTGACTCCACAGTCTTCCAGAAATCCATGATAGTAATCGAACATAACGAACAACTCCATTCTCATCTTTAATAGTTGAAACAACCTTCTTATTACTGTCTTTTATAGCCTTTGGAATAATGAGCTTATTCGAATTGGTCTCTAAATGCTCTAAAATATGTTGCTGAAAATCGAGATACTTAACATCTTCTTCTGGACGAGATATTTTAAGAACGTATTCAATATTATGTTCTGTTTTTATTCTGAAATTAAAATCTATCTCTCCTGGAAGAAGTATGGCTTTTCCATTAATATGATAGAGTTCAGAAAGTATAGCCTCGGCATATTTAGGATTTATTTTTAATTCTGAGTAATCAGGCATGAATCTTGGTTCTTAGAACAGTAAAAATAACGAATTCTTATTTTTAAAAAGGTTAGTCATCGATTAATTTGACAACTAGTATTTTTTTAACTAAAGATAAATTCCGTTTATCGAAAATAAAAGGAAAAATTTAGTTTTTGTATTATATTTATATGGTAATCAATTGATTAATAGCCCAAATTTATTGTTTAACTGTTTTTAATTTTCTTACTATGGATTTAAAAATCACTTGTTGCAACAATTTTTTTAAAATTAAAGGAGTTCTTAATAGAAGTACAATAAAAGTATTTCACGAGGAATTTAAAGATATTTTCGAAAAATTAAATACCCTAACTATCAGTATTGAAGAAGTAGAATGGATGGATCGTTATGGTGTAAATGCTATGACTTCACTTCATAACGAAGCTGTGTTAAAAAACAAAAAACTGTCTATTATTGGTTTAGGCTGTAAAGATTTATACGAACACTTTAAATTTCAAACGGCATCTTAAAAAGTATTTAGAGAACATTTTTTTGCTTCTTATAAAAGGCATCTGCCTGCAACTGCATAAGTTCTCTAGCTTTTTTGCGTTTGTAATTGTATAATTCATCTTCTGTGGCTATATCACCATAGATGCGATCATTAAGAGCATAGTCTGTTTTTAATAGCGCTTCTCTTTGGTTTTTGTTTTGAAGCACATTGGTTTTAACGGCGGTTTCCTGATCTTCTAATTTAAAATCATAAGAACTTTTTGGCGATAATAATTTTGCCAATATAGGTGAGGTTTCAATAGCTAAAAATAATAAGAAAATAAAAAAGGATGGTAGCCAAGGTAGTTTTCCTAGAGCATTTACTCGCGCCATTAAACCATCAAAATTATTGATGATTGGTTGCGTTAATACCACTTGTGTTTCATAATCACCTTTAAGGGTCCCTATTTGTGTTTCGGTAGTAGCTATTTTGGCTTTATTGTCTATTTTTAATTGCTTTAGTTCCGCTAACAAGGCGTCATGTTTATCTCTTTTTTCTTTATAAACAGGGCCCTTTCCAAGTAATTTAGTGCCTGCTGTCCCTTCAGCTTCAGAAATGTATACGTTGTAAAGCGAATTAACTTCAGCTTCTTTTGTGTCAATTTGCTGTTGTAACGAAGTAATATTATTATTTAAGGTTTCAATTTTTGGAGTAAATTGTTCGGCAATTTGATTTTTGTTAGCCAGTGTTAGTTCATTTTTTTGTTCAAGCAATACCTGATTTATTTCCTTTTCAAAAATTTTAAGTTCCAATGGTTTTGAAATAACCACAGCAATGATGACTGCCAATAAAATTCTAGGTGTTGCTTGGATGAGTTCGTCAAAAACATTGCCCGTTTTTTTTATGGTTGAAACAATGTATCTATCTAAATTAAAAATAAGTAAGCCCCAAATGAGTCCAAAAAACAGGGATGTGTAAAAATTATCAAAAACGGTGTAAAGGGCATAACTGGCAGCGATAAAAGCCATAACGGCTGTAAAAAAAACGGTGGCACCAATGCCTGCATATTTGTTTTGTTCGCCAACAGAACAGTGCTCTAAAATTGTGGTGTCTGAACCTGAGCAGATAATAAAAAAGCGCTTTAACATAATGTGATTGATTTTGATTGATTGACTATTAGAACGTTAAAGTATTGGATTTGTTACATACAAACAGGAAAAGACCTTTCAAAATCTAAATTTTGAAAGGTCTTTAAATTAATTTTCAGGGTTACCCATTTAAGTCGCATAGATTCTGATTTGTTCAAAAGTCACTGGTTGATGAGCGGACAGCGCTCAATAATTTTATACATAGAGTGTCGACGATGCTTTAGATAGTGTTATCAATTATTAGATAACCTTAAATATTAGCTCAA
>TARA_R110000868_G_scaffold39663_3_pt1 | contig 29384 bp, 6 predicted proteins | sample TARA_R110000868 | Tara Oceans TARA_R110000868 (sample SAMEA4397489) | marine metagenome | biome: Polar Biome; feature: [SRF] surface water layer (ENVO:00010504); material: water (ENVO:00002006), including particulate matter (ENVO:01000060) such as... | depth 5 m | reverse complement strand
TACATACTATTACAATGTAACTTACTCTAAACAGAATACAGAAAACAACTTTACACATCTTCCATTTAACTGGAGTGATAACCAATGTAATGTTGTATTCCCTTTTAGAACTATATATTCAGAACCACAGAGTTCTGATCCAACAGTAAAAGTTAATAACTGGCTCATCTATCGTCCTATATCATATTTTGATTTCCCTCAAAACTATGGTCCATTAGTATCTTTAGATGGTATACAGAACAAAGGAATCCTTGCTAGGTTTGAGAACAAGTCATTATTGTACAATACAATGTTGACAATCAACACTAGTAATCCACAAGCTGCTTACATTGGTAATCCTACATTGTTTAGAAGTTCTCCTCCAGTAGATTTTGCTGAGACAGATCTTGGTTATGTAGGAACTCAAAATAAATTCTTGTTAAAGATTCCTCAAGGACAGATAACAGTTGATGCTAAACGTGGACAGATATTCTTAATATCAGGAGCACAAGCTGTAGATCTAACAGCATTTGGTTCTGGCGTCAATCGTTTCATGACTGACCACTTAGCATTTGAAATATTACGTTTCTTCCCAGAAGCTGATGTTGATAATAACTATAGTAAGATTGGATTACATGGTGTATTTGATAGCAAGTATGATAGGATAATTATCTCTAAGCTTGATTATATTCCACAACCTAATTGGATAGGACAGATATATTATGACAATACACCAACGTTAACTGTTACATGTACAGGCGTAACTTGGTATTTCAATAATAGTGGTGACCTTGGCTCTCCTAATGAGACATTTACATACATGAATTGTGATGGAGTTGAGTCTACAGTATCTGTGCCTGTAGGTGAAGTTTATGAAAAATGTGTACAGATAGGAACAACCCCATCAATAGGAAGTCAAGGAGATAATCCATTCACTGCTGATGAGGAATGTGTGATAACTAGAACTATACCAAACCCTAATTACAAAGAGTATTATATATTAGTAGATGAAGTTCCTACAGTGATTCAGTTGCTAGATCCAGAATATTTCTGCAACAAATCATGGACTTTGTCATTTAATATGAATACAAAGAGTTGGGTAAGTTTCCATAGTTATATTCCTAACTATTATATAGGAGAAAACAACTTCTTCTATTCTGGATTAAACCAAGGGTGTAACCTAACAGCAATTGCTGCTGTAGAAGTATCTGACTGTGCGTTAGCTGGAACAGCTGTTAAATAAAAGATTATGTCTAGAAGTGTTATTATAAAGTTAGAAACTGCAGGATTCAGAACAACATTATTAAATGTTTCTGATGATCAAGGAACTGTGTACGCTACTGATGTACCCAAGGAAGACTTTATTGCAGGACAGACATATACTGTGATAGATGATGATGTTGAAGAGATGATTCTTGAATCAGTGGGTGTGTGTAACTTTTTGTTACATCTTCCTATTCAAGAACTAACTGCTCAACAAATTGCTGATATTACGTACACTCCTAGTAACTCAGGAACATTGTGGAAACACCTAGTTGACACTACAGTTAATAATAAATATTATAACTCTATAGAACCTTATATTATTGAGTATCCATTTATGTATCAATTCCACGATGAGATCCTTCAGAATGTAAAAGACTACACTAGAGCATATAAATATCTACCTATTGTTGATGGCGTATACAATGACAATGCTAAGATACAAACAGATGATCAATACTTTAATAAGGTTATTATATATAATGGTCAGCAATGTTCAGGGCTAATAGAATTAGTTCCTAAACCTTATCATAACCTAAGTGCTTATTTAAACTATCCAATATATAATGCAGATAGTAAAACGATTATATACACCAAGAGTGATAGCTTCTATCAATACAATACATTCTGGAATGTGCTTGTAGATAAAGCTGTACCAATGTTCTTTACAAGCTGTGAATCTTTATCAATAGATAAGGTGTTGAATCAGACTAATATGAACTATGGTGTTAAGTCATTTAGAAAAGAACCTCTACGTGCTAAGGGTGTATTAGTGAGACACATCTTAGATGATAGATCAGATGCTCACTTAGTATCACAATTCGTAATTGCTCCATCTCAAATCTCTTACAAATAATGAAAGGTTGGTTAGATAAATATCAAGTTGGAGGTCAAGCTAATAAATGGCAAGTTAGTCCTAAAGGAGTAGCTGCTAATAAAGCAGCACGTCAACCAATAAAAGATATTGATGCTGCTGCATCAAATGCTCTTGAAAAGGTTACTTCATATCCTCAACGTAAAGCTACTGAATTAATTACAGGTAAGAATCAATATCCTGCTGAGGCAATGGGTATTACAAATCCTTTGGGAGTTATTCTTGCAAACTCTATACTTGACCCTGCAAATTTATTAGGTGTGGGAGAAGTTAAAGCTGCATCAAAATTATTAAAAGGAGCAAAGGGTGCAAAAAAGGTTACCAATGTTGCAGATAATATAATGCAACATATTACACAAGATGAGTTAATGGATGTGTTTCCAACTCTTACTTCTTCATCAAATAACATGACTGATGTACAACGAGCTACACAAAGAGCTGAACTAAGAAGGAGAATGCAAGGTTGGGATCAGGAGATGAATAATACTAGTACTGCAGTTGGTGATAGATCTCCTATGATGGGTTTAACAAATTTACCTGGTAGTAACATTACACCATCTCCTGCAGGAGGGTTAATGGGACTGACACCAGAGGAAGTTACTCGTACTTGGGAAAATTTTGTTCCAATGGATTTTTCTAGTAATTGGAATTTACCAAAGAAAACATTGTTAAGTAAATTAAAAGATAAAGCAGGAAAAGCAGTAAATGTAGTAGATAAAAAATTAGGAGAGATGGTTAGTCCTCCTAGAAAATTACCAAAAGGTGTAAGTATAGGAAAACTATCTAATGAGATAAATGAAGAGTTAATAAAAGGAGTTGGTGTGAAAAAAGAACAATATCCACTACGTATTGCTTTATCAGGAGATTTAGATAGATTAACTGCTGGAACTCAAATAATAAATCCAGCTACAAACAAAATTGAGAATGTAGGACAAATAAGTCTTTCAAGATTAACAAAACCTTATGGTTCTAAAAAGTTTTCAGAAATATTATTTCCAGACAAAAACCCAACATCAACTACACCAAGAGATGTGTGGAGTAATACTTTAGGATTTGCTAAAGAGACAGATTTTCCATTTGGAAATTTACCAAAAGATGAGCAATTAATGTTTCATCATCTTGGTATTAGTGGAGAATATAACAAAGCTATTAATGAAGTATTAAAAAGAAATAACTTAGGTAATGTATTAAGTGGTGGAACAGGACATACTGACTTAGGTTTAGAACGTTGGAAAAAATTAGCAAACAAAGGATTAGCTGAAGACTTTGGAGATAAATTTTATAAGCTTAAGAAAGATGGTGGTTGGTTAGAGAAGTATAATGATGGAGGTCCAATACAACCTAACTATAATGATTACTCTGTCTCAGCTGGACCAGGCTTTGAAGGTGATGGATATAGTAACGTAGGACGTAACTATTCTCCTGCATGGGGAGGACAATTTCAAATGGGAGGTTCTCTTCCAGGAGCTACAGGATTCATGTATGCACGTACAGGAAGCATTCCTAGTAATGGTAAATATGCTAAGAAGACAAAAGCTTCTGCACAGAATGGAACAGAGATGAAGTTCTATCAAGAAGGATTAGACTTCAAACCTAAGACTATCTCAAGAGATGGTAATAATGTTGCTTATGCAGATAACACAAGAGTAGGAGCTGTACCAAGATATACTCGTCCTAGCAACTATCAAGGTAATCAACCAGATACACTTGGTGAGAATATATTTGAGATAGTTGATCCATCAGGTGTATCTTCTTGGGATGATATATATAGATCATACAATAAAACAGGAATGTCTCATCAAACTGGTATAGAAGCTTTTGGTGCAATACCAATGTTAGGTAAACTTAAAAAAGCTGGACAATTTTTAGATATAATTGGAAAAGCAATTCCAAAAACTGGAAGACAGGCAAGAAATCTAAAAGCTTCTGTTAACACAATAAAAGCTGTTGGTAAGTATGGACCAACTGCAGGAAGAGCTACAGATGCTATTCAAGCATATACTCAACGTAACGAATATGAAGAAGGAGGAGTGATACAAGATGACATGGGACAATGGGCTTATCCAGGAGAGATCACTGAGATAGGTTCTAACCAAATAACAATGCAAGGAGTTGATTATCCTGTACTAGGTATATCTGACACAGGAGACATGCAAATGATGTATCCTAACCAAGAGTATCAATATGATGGAGAGTCTGTTACAGAGTATCCTATGATGGCTGAGGGTGGTAAAGTGGCAACTGATACAAGTATGCCAAGAATGGTAAAGACTAATAAGAAGAGTTCACTTATTAATAAGCAAGAAGAACTTCCACTTTACTATGGTCCAAATGTATTTGAAAATTGTGTAGGTGCAGGTTGTTCAAAGCTTGCTACAACTGAAACTGCAAACTTATATGGAGTTTCTTATGATGCTTTATCTCCTCAAGATGCTTGGTATAAGAAAGCTGCTGTATTAAAAAATAAAGGTAAAGAGATTTGGGATCCTTCAAAGTCAGATTACAGTGGTGTAAAGGTTGGAGATTTTGTAAGTATGGATCGTTTTGGACATGATCATGATAGAGATGTAAGTCCAATCAAAGGATTCACTTTAGCTGATAATGAAAAAGTAGAACATGTTGGCACTGTCATTGGACGTAACGAACAAGGAATACCATTAATAAAACATGGTTCAGAACATGGTAAAGTATATGTTCAACCAATTACAGATTTAGTTTTACCAGATGCAAATGATGTTAACATACCTTTGTATTATAAACCTAAGAGTATATATAGATCTGCTGCAGTAGAAAATCTTGATTTAAAAAATAAAAAGTATTACACTAAACCTGGTAAGATAGATCCTATAGTTTGGCAAAATCCTACAGAGGCTCCTACAGAAAATGAAAAGAAATACCTAGATGCAATTAATAAAAATGCACCTATGCAACAATTAGTTTATGGATTAACTCCTGAGGAGACAAAAAGAATAAACGAAGTTAGTTGGGGAATATTTCATAATGAAACAAAAGCAGGAGCAACAAGTAAACCTGTTGGTGGAAAGATGATTGCAGCATCATTACTTCATGCTTTTGGAAGAGATAATGCAGCTTCATTAGGAGATGTGCAAATCAAGTATGATGATTTAATGTTTAATAAAGATGGATCAATTTCCAAAACAGGAAGGTTGATGCAAGAGATGGGAGTTAATAGAGATGGGTTATATAGTCCACTTGAACATCGTAAGGATTATAATGATGAAGTGAATTCTGTAGCTGCAGCATTAGCTACATCATTAGATAAGATTAAAAACAATCCTACTAAGTATAAATACAATCCTGATAAAAACACAGTGTATGGAAACATTCCAGTGGATGAAGCACTTGCTACTATTTATAGACTTGGTGCAGTTGGTTTTAAAGAATCTGCTTTAAGAAAACATTTATCTTATGGTAAGGCTGCTGCAACACATGTTAATAGAGATATAGAACCATCAAAGAAACCTATTGTAAATGTTGGAGGTCAACCACTGTTTGCAAAACTTCCTAAAAAGGAACAAGGAGGACAGTTGACAAAGCTGGACCAATTAACTAACTTTACTAATTACAATACCAAACAACCAGGAGGCTGGTTAGATAAATACCAATAATATGAAAGCTCAAATATTAAAAATTGCTGGAGTTAAGAACGAGAAAGAGTTCTACAAGAAGTTCCCTACAGAGGAAGCCTTCTTGAAAAAGCATGGCAAAGAGTTAAAGAAAGCTCAAGTGGGTGCAATGATTGGTGAGAACACTCAACCAGTAAAACCTGTCACTCCTATATCTTACAGCGATCTTTACAGTAATGCAACTTCTTCAGTTACTGGTATTAGTCCAGAAGAACAAGCTAGACAGGAAGCATTAGCTTCTCAACAAGCAATAGCTGCTTCAGGACAACAGTCAGGTGGAGGTATGGGTAGTGTTGGAGATGTTCTTAAAGGTATTGATCCTTCTATGATTGCATCATTGATAGGTGCTAAGAATGGTAAGAAATTACCAAAAGCTCAAAAAGGTTTTGAAGGACTCATCAAACCTCCTGCTATGCCTAAGGTTGGTATGACTAACTTAGCAAACACAAAAGGATTTGGACTAACTGCTTTAAAGGAACCAGGAGAATCTCCTGAAAGAGGAGGAGGATATAAAGATGCATTAATGTCATTAGCGACAAATGCAGGAAGTCTTATTGGAGGAATCGATCAATGGAATCAAAATACCAAAGACACTGCTAAAGCTAACATGTATGGTAAGGTTAGTGATGTTACATTACAAGCAGCATCATTAAAGCCTGAGCAAAACAAAAGACGTTATGTTCGTCCAGAGGATCAACTTACACAAAACTTCAAACCTCTTGGTTCAGGTACTAATTATCTTGCTGCACAAAATGGAACAATGATTGGTGGTAATCCTACAGAGATTCAGAATATTTACAATAGTCCAAATACTATGTACACTGATCTTGGTTACGAACCATTAACTGATGAGAATCGATTGAAGCAATATGAAAGAGGTGGTAAGATGAAGAAAGCAGCTGGAGGTATTAATCTTGATCCATTTGCTGGTATAGGTGGTGGTCTTGGTGGAGCGTTGGGTTCTGCTACAGGAAAAGGAACTGGTAAAGGTGGACCTGGTGCTGCAATTGGTTCTGCTCTTGGTGGTGCTCTTGGAACACTTATTCCTATTCCAGGGCTTGGTTCATTTATAGGTTCTGTAGGTGGTGGATTTATAGGAGGACTATTTGATTCAGAACAACAAAATGAAGCACAGGCAGCTCAAGATAAACTTAATCAGAACTTACAAGCTGCTGCATTTCAATCAGGAACACAAAATCTACAAACTCAGAATAAAGCATTTATGGAAGATGGTGGATGGGTGAGTCATGATTGGCAACCACAAGTGATTGCTACATTTGGCGAACACAAAGTAAAAGATTTATTGAAGCCTCCTCATGATGCAGATATGCTAAGAGCTGGTGGACATTTAAAATATTACACTCCTCCTAGTGCAGAAGCTATGTATACAGGTAGAGCTGAAGATGGTGTACAGATGGCTATGGGTGGAGATCTACAAGTAGGTAGAGGATCTGCTGATACAATGTCTTATAATCCTTATCTTCCAGGAGATGGTGAAACAGTTATGTTTAGAGGACCTTCTCATGACAATGGTGGTATGCCAGTATCATTTGGACAGAATGGTGTAGAGGTTGAGGGTGGTGAGCCTGCAATCAAAATGCAAGATGGTGGTCAACAAGAGAACCTTGTTGTTTATGGAAACATGCCAATTCCTGATTATGGAGTTAACGAGATAAATGATCCTAAAGCTAAGGGTAAGAAGTTTAAAAATTATATTGCTGACTTATCAAAGCAAGAAGTTAAGATAAACAAGTCAATAGAGAAAGGAGTTAAATTAGTTAACACTAAAGATACTGATGATCCATTTGATCAATTAGCATTTAACTCTGGTAAGGCTATGATAATGGGAGGTAATCAAAAGCTTAGAACAATTGCTGAGAGAAAAATGGATACAGCTGCTGTACAGAATGGAATTCTTGATACAGCAGAAGAGTTTGGTGTTAAGAGCGATGACTTGGCCAAAGGTAAACTTAAGATGGATAAAGATAACAATATGTATGCTGAGTTTGGAAAGAAAGTTAAATTTCAAGGAGGTGGAAAAGCTCCACTTCCTATATCATTAGGTGCAATTGCTGAAGCTCTTCCAGGATCATTTCTTCCAGGATTGAGTGAAGCAGACCTTGCAGCTAAATCTGCTGCAATAGCTAAGGCACAAGACAATTACGATTTCCATATGGGAGTTTCTAAACTTCCTCCATTACAAGCAGGTCCTAGATTTGATATTAGAAATTTTCTTCCTCAGTCAGCAATAAAACAAATGGACATTGTTAATCCTCCAGCTCTTCCAAATTATTATGAATGGGATAAAGAGATTGGAGATTATGCACCTGGCGAATCAATAGGACTGGGAAATAAAGATAAAGTTACAGTAGCTGACACTCCTACTTTATCAGAAGTTACTCAAGGAGTTGATCAAGGAACAGCATCTGCTAAAAAACAAATAGATCCATTTTGGGGAAATCTTTTACAGATGGGATTAACATCAGCATCTCCTTTCTTACGTCCTAGTTCAGATCAACCTCTTGATCCTGCTACGTATGCACCAGAGATGTACATGTTATCTAATAATCAAATAGAGCCTGTAGCAGCACAATCATATGATCCATTATTAGCTCAACCAACTTCATATAGTCTTCAAGATCAATTAAATGAAGTTACAGCACAAACTCGTGCTGCTGAGAGAATGTCTGCATACAATCCTGAAGCTGCTTCAATGGTTGCTGCAGGTGCGTATAATGCTAGAAATAAAATCTTAGGAGAACAATTTAGAATGAATCAAGCTGAGCAACAACGTGTAGCTGAGCAGAATCGTAATGTTCTTAATGATGCAAAATTAAAGAACTTAGCTATTTATGATACTCAGTCTCAAAGATATGCTGAAGCTAAGAGTAAGACTAAAGCACAGGCACTAGAGGTTATGAAATCAGTTGCTGATAAGATTGCTAAGAACAAACTTGAGAACAGAACACTTGCTGTATACGAGAACTTATATCCAGCTTATTCATTCACTTCGAAAGGTACAGCTTATAAGAATCCATTATACACTAGCTTCTTTAATACATTAGGTGGTATGGGAAATAGTCCTTTTGGCAGTGGAGTTGGTGGTAGAGGTTTAGCTAAGAATAAAGCATTGTCATATAATGCTGCAGGAGAAATTATAGGAACACATTCCACTTCTAGTGATTCAGATGAAACAAATAGGAATGGAGGAATTGTTAAAGCAATCAAGAATCTCTAATTAGATTGATTATACAAGATTACTAACTTTTGTTAGTAGTCTTTGTATATGTAATATTTTAAATTATATTTGTTAATTATACTAACTCATGGCTTCATATACTGACGCAATATCGACCTTTAACCCTTACGTATCGCAGATCCCTGTCGATGCTATGGTCAAAGTGGGCATGCAAAAGCAAGCTCAGTATGATCAGGGTGTGCAGAAAATCCAGAGCTACATTGATAATGTAGCAGGTATGGAAATCCTTAATGATGCAGATAAAGAATATTTACATTCAAAGCTTAACCAATTAGGATCAGATTTAAAAGTAGTTGCTGCTGGAGACTTCTCCAATCAACAGTTAGTTAACTCTGTTGGTGGTATGGCATCTCAGATCACTAAAGATACAAACATTCAGAATGCTATTTTTTCTACATCTAATGCTAAGAAACAACAAGCAAGGATTGATGCAGATGTAAAGAAGGGTAAGTTAAATGACTCTAGTCAATACATCTACAATAAAGAGTTGCAAAAGTATATGAGCAACAAAGAAGTTGGTCAACGTTTTACTGGTCAATATGTACCAAAGACAAGTGAATGGGATAAAAAAATGTTTGAAGCTATAAAAGTACTTCAACCAAAAATTACACAACAAGACATTGCTTATTTAACTGATCCTAAAACAGGAAAGCCTGATATAAAGTTAGCTGCTGAAGTAATGCAACGTTATACAGACAAACGTGTTGATGAAGAAGCAATTCGTACAGCTCTTAATGCTGTATTGAATCCTGCTGATCTTGAACAAATGCGTATGGATGGTATCTTTAACTATAGACACTATAATGAAAAAGATATAGCTGGATTAATTACAGAGAAAACTAATGAAAATATTGAAATTGCTAATGAGCGTCTTGGCCAATTAAGAAGAAGTCTTAAAGTATTAACTGATCCAGATAAAATTTTAGCAGCTCAAAAATTAATTACTCTCTATGAAAATAAATTAGGGGATCCTGCTATAAATAAACCTGGTGAATTACGTACTAGTGCAGAAGCTAGGATTGCATCATTAAGTGATCCAGATAAATTAGACCAAGTAAAATCTGAAACATTCTTAAGAAATACTATTGATGAGTATTCAAATGCTTTTGCATATGCTGAGATTAAGAATGAGATAATGACTAATCCTGTTGTAACAGAACGACGTGCTAAAGAGGATGATGAATTCAAACGTACAGTTGAAGCAAATACTCAATATGATAAAGCAGAGACTAGAAGACTAAATAGGAAAGAAGATAAACGAAAAGACGACGCAGCAGCTAGAGAACAAGGTAAGTATGAAAAAGAACAAACAGGAGACGCTCCTGACTTTACAGGTGTAGGTGATGAAACTGAACAAAAAAGAACATCTGTTATAAATTGGTTAAATAATAAAAGATCTTATGAAAATCAAAATAGATCATTAACAAACCAAATAAAAGATAAAGTAGGTGGTGCATTTAATAATCTTACTGATGCTGAAGTAGAAACTAAGATTAATGAATATGCAAAAGATCCTGTTAGAAATAAACCAGATGATAACAGTGTCAAAGAACTAATGGATAGTTATTTAGCTAATAAAAGATACATTGCTAAGCAAGACATAATGCTTGCTAGTGCTAATAGAAAAGCTACAGAAGAAGTTACAGGAGGAAAAGGTATTATAGGTTTAATAGAAAGCGATCTTAGTAAGATGCCTAACATTACACTTTTTAAAGGTGGAAAACCTATTGTATTTACTCCAAGAGAAATTGTAGAATATTTATCAACAAGAGAATATGCAAACGTTATAAGAGATAGTAAAGGTAATCTTGTTGCTACTGCTGGACCTACATCATCTTCATTATCTGTAAGAGATGAAAAATCAGGTGGATTACCATTAACTGAGAAAGAACAATTACTAAAAGAAACATTAGGGTATAGATATGTAGGTGGTTCTGGTGGATATGAAGCAAGAAAGAATCCAGTATTAGAAAAAGAATTATCAAAATACAATGCATTAACTGCAAAGTATAAAGGTGTTGTTTCGCAGATTGCTGATAGAAAAGTAGAACTACTTCAACCTTATACAGGTGCATTCAAAACTGAAGGTTCTGGAATTACATTTAGTGGTAGCGATGGAAAGACTGCAAAAAACTTTATTTACAAACTTCGTAATGCAGTATCTAATGATGTTAGACAACAAGGGGGTGATATAAACTATGATGCTAAAAAAACTTTAGAAAATTTAGCTGCAAAAGATGCTGATCAATTATTATCATTTGGTGTAGAGCGTCAAGGTAACAAGTATTACATTCAGGTTCAAGATCAAGCTGGAGATTTTCAAAATATTCCAGTTACTGCATCATTTATAAAAAATAATTTAGGAGCAAATTGGTTAAACAAAGCTGCTGACACTCAAATGCAAATGCATAGTTTAGGAGGTAATAGTAATCCTACTAATGATATTAACTTATCGCAATATGCACCAAATGATTTTGGAAGTTATATTAATGGTTCAAAAAGCGTTACCTTAAAAGTTTATGCTGATACACGAGATCAAGATAATGGAAATGCTTCTGTTACTTTTCGTTTAAAAAATGACAGAGGTGAATCAATCCCTATTGTATGGCCAGGAGTAGAAGGTATTACTTCTATAGATAAATTTCCACAATGGTTAAAAGCACAAAGTGATGCAACATTACTTCCATTACTAAGAAGATTATATCCAGGAGTAGATGAGTTTTTAAAAAGATAAATTATTATGGCAGGAACTGACTTAAAGCCTGTAAGGGAAAATGTATTACCTTCATTAAAACCAGTTGACGTTGCACCAATGGTACCAGTATCTCGTACTCCTCGTGCATACGATCTGTCTGTAGAAAGAAAGAACGAAATCATTCCTTTACCTACGCCAAATTCTGATTCTTCTGGATTTACCAAAATTGTATCATCACAAGATCTATATGAAAATAGACAGTATGATTCATACGATCCTGAGAAGTCTCCAGATTTCTATGCCTATGGTCAGTCTACTACAGACAAAGCTCTTAATGGTCTTGTTAAGTTTGCTGGTAAAACAGCTACAACTATTGCTAGTAATACAGCTGGTTTAGTTTATGGACTTGGTGCTTGGGCTGCTGATGGAAAGTTTAGTTCATTTTATGATAATGATTTCTTTAGATCAATGGATGCTATTGATGAAAAGTTACGCATTAGTAATCCACATCTTTATACACAAGCAGAGATCGATGATCCATTCTCTGCAAATGCTATTTTCTCAGGTAATTTTTTATGGGATAAGATTGTATCTAACTTAGGATATGCAGCTGGTGCTGCTGTTACAGGTTATGCTGCTACTGCTGCAATGGAAGCATTAGGATTATCTAGAGCTTTGGTTGCTGCAGGTAAAGGTTTACAAGCTCTTGAAGCAAGTAATGCTGCTGTAGCAGAAGGTAGAAGTATGGCATCTATGTTATCTAATCTACGTAAGGCTAGTGGTTTTGATAAACTTGCTGGTGGTTTAGGTGGTGCTCTTGAAGGAGCAGGTACAGTTTCTGCAGGTGCTAAATTTTCAAAAGGAGCACAGCTTGCTGGTTCATTTTTAGGATCAACAGGAGAAAGTGGAATGGAATCATTTCAAGCTAAGAAACAAGCATTAGCTACAGGTCTTGATATGTTTAGACAAACTCATGGTGGTAGAGAACCTAATGAAGATGAGATGTCTCAACTTGTTGATACAGCTGATCGTATTGGTAATGCTACATTTGGATTGAACATGGCATTGTTAACAACAACTAATAATATTCAACTTCCTAAAATATTTGGTTCTACTTTTTCAGGAGAGAAAGCAACATTAAATAATATCATCTTTAAGAATAATACCTGGGCTAGTACATTGCCACAAAAAGGTTTTGGTAAAATGTTATATGGTGCTTATAAAGGCACATCATTATTATTCAATCCTGCTGAAGCATTTGAAGAGGGTATGCAGTATGCTATTGAGAAAGGTACATCTAACTACTTTAGTAGATCTGATTATAATAAAGAAGATTCATGGTTTAGTGATCTTGGAGCATTGTTACTTCCTGGGGGGAGAGGGGTTCTTGGTAAAGGTGTAGCAGATACTCTTACATCTAATGAAGGTTTAGAAAGTATTTTGATTGGTGGTCTATCTGGAGCAATGATGACTTCAGGGATATTCACTGCTGGTAGAACAGGAGACATTGCAGAACGTGGTGTATTTGGATATGGTGGTGCAGAAGGTAAATTAAGAAATGAAACTATAGCTGCATGGAACAAAGTTCCTTTTGTTGAGAAACTTAAGGAGATGAAAGAGTTCATGGATAGATCTGAGATGACTCAAATAATGAGAGATCAAGCTATTCGTGTGGGAGATATATTAGAAGCTAAAGATCTTGAGTCTGACTACATGTTAGGATATATGTTACCACGTATTAAGTATGGTGGTAAAGATGCTATCATGGAAGAGGTTAATTCTGTTAGACAACAAGCTCTTACTAAAGATGGTTTCCAAACATTAATTGAAGCAGGATATGCTAATGAGAATGATAGTCCTGAAAAGTTCTTAGCTCGTTTATCAAATATTGAAAACACAGCTAATCTTGTTGATAAAAGTTATGCTCAATTAAATGGTAAATTATCTGGTGAGATATTAAAAGACGAAGATGGTAATCCTGTTCTTGATAGTGATAAACAACCTATTAGAAAGTATTCAAATCAACTTGTAAATAAACTTGTATATAGTACAGCTAAGATTGCTGATTACACTGATCGTATTAACACTCTTCAAGATACATTAGGAAAGAATGGTGTAGTTATATCTGATATTGTTGAAGCTATTAATAATGATGCTACTCCAGAAGAAGTAACAGAAGCTATTGATAAGCAAGCAGATAAAATCATTGGTATTGTAAATGGTAGTGATTTATTAAAAACTGATTTATTAACTAATCTTCAAGATGCATCTGAGTTACAGATGCGTAAGAAAGCAGCTATTAAGGAGCAGAATGAAATGTTAAGTGCTCCTGAATCATTTGCTGATAGAGCTCCTGAGGTAGAGCCAGAAGGTAAGGTTGAATCTAAAGTTCTTGTTAAGACTAAAGATGGTGAAGAACAATTAGAAGTTGGTACAGAATACTATCTTGGTAAAGTAACAGAGAAGGATAATAAAAATAATGAAGTATATCGTTTTCCTAGACTTACTATCTTAGGTGAGAATGAAGATGGTACAATTAAGATCCAAACATCTAATGGTAGAATTAGAGATATATCTAAAGATGACTTATCTGATTATAAATTAGGAAAGGTATCTGATGTAGAAAAGAATCCTAATGCTAACTTCTATTTACGTAACATCAATAAGGTGGCTTATTGGAATAGAGGAAAAGCTAAAGGTGGTAAAAAGCAAGGTAGATTAATTTATGATTCTAAGGCAGATAAACTTCAATTTGTTTACACTGTTAGTAAAGGTAAGACTAGCACTATTGATATTAGTCAAGAATCCTTTCAACCTAACAAAGGTTTTAAAGAAGGTATATTTTCATTTGGTGGTGAGTTAACTGCTGAGGATACTGCTGACTACAATAAAGCTAAGAAGTCTGGACAGTTACAAAAGAATCTTGAGACTGTATTAGCTAATAGAGGTGAGGTTATTGAAGCATTATATGATGAGGCTTCTGATAATCTTGCTAAGACAAAAGAGTTAATTGCTTCAAGAACTGAGCAGTTAGAAAAGACACAGGCTGAATTAAAAGACGCTCAAGATAAAGTTAACAATCCTGAATACACTAAAGCTAAGAAGTTTAAAGCTGTTACTAAAACTGCAATCAAGGCTGTTAAAAGTTTGTCTAAGATTCAAGATTCATTAATCCTTGAAATACAATCTCTTGAGAATGAATTAGAACAAACAGAAATTAACTTAGAATATATTAATGAGCTTTACAATAAGCTTGACGAATACCCTACAGCTAGTAATGAGTTTTTTGATGAACTTAAAAAAGAACGTGATGAGATTGAATATTTAGTTGAAGAAACTAAAGAGAATATATCTGTATTACAATCTTTACTTAAAGACATTCAAGGTGCTCTTGATGTAGCTGTTGAATTTGTTCGTGATTTAATTGACAAGTTTGCTACTAAATATCCAGATCTACCATTTGGTCAGAATGAATTACGTGACTTCTTAAATAAAAACATTGAAGACACTAATCGTCAAAAGGATGTAACTCCAACATCAGAAGCAGAGAAGATGCTTCCATACACTTCTGTAAGCGCTGGATTGTTAGATGACCTAGCTACATTTGATAGAGAGATTGCTGATCTTGATGATATTGAAATCATTCCTAGAGAAAAACAGATTGATGAAATCAATGCTGAGATCTCTAAGGCTGTAGATAAATTGTTTCAATTGAAGAAACAACTAAAAGCTAAAGAGGAAGTTCTTAATCGTTTCAAACAAATTGCTGACGAATATATAAAAAGAAAAATTCGTGAGGATAAGTTAAGAACTGATGAGAAGTTAATTGCGCAAGTGTTAGGTACACAAGGCAAAGATATTGAAAACAGTAATCCTTCTGATAAAAAATATCAACCTGATGCTAAGAAGAGTTGGTTACAAGTTGTATTGTCAACAATCACACCTTCTAAGGAAACAGCTGGAGAACTTAAAGCACATCAACTACGTGCTAATGAGTTTGCATATAGAATGTCTCCTGATGCTATTAAAGACTTACGTGCTGTTGTAGTTACTGTTAACAATCAAGCTAAGCTTGGTATGCCAACTTTAATGGAAGATGGTGTAGCAGGAACTTATTTTAAAGCAGATACAGTTATTGCAGTTGTTATCACAGATAAGAAAGGAAGACCAGTTGGACTTAATGGTAAGCCATTAAACAAACCATCATTTGATAATGCCATCTTCCAAACAATGCCTACTGCTGAAAATCTTCCTAATTTATTTAGAGAAGGTACACCTAAAACAACTATTGATGCGCTTGTAGCAGAATACAAAGTTTGGAGAAAAGAACAGTTTGCAAACGAAGACATTGACCCTATTGGATTTGCTACATCATTTGGTATTCCTGAATACGTAGAAGTGTTATCAGAAGATGGTAAGTCTTCGACTAGAGATTTTAGTGCTACAGTTCCTGTTGTTGCTTCTGGATTAATTTCAGATAATGATTTGAACAACAAGCAAACCATGTATGTACATGTATCTGATACTCCTGCTGAGAAAGGTACAACCAAGTTTGATAATGCATTAGGTCGTGTATTTTTAAATTTAGCTAAAGGATATATTAAACTTAATGCAAGGAAATATAATAGTAAAGAAGCTGACACTATATTTGAAGGTATTAAGTTCTTATCAAACAATATGTTTGAGAAGGGTACAATTAGAGATGAGCAAAGTAAACGTGTAATTTCATGGTTACGTAGTGTTGCTTATTGGGGTAAGCCAAAAGAAAAAGCTGGATACAATAGTATATGGTTTGAGAAAGTAGATGTTCCTGGAACAGGTCTTTCTGAGCTAAGATTATTTATGTCTGCTAAAGATGGCAGTTTTAGTTTTGATCCAGATTCATTACAAGCTAATAAAGATTCAATTATAACATTGTTAGAGCAAATGTATTTTAATACTAATGCTCGTCGTGTGAATGATACTAAGATAATCACTCAACCATATGAAGAAATTATTGGATTCAAGAATGGTCAGATAGTAACGCGTGACGTTAGTAAAGACTTTCCAGAATCACAAGCTGGTAAGTGGCCAAACTATCAAACATATTTACTATCATCAAAAGGTAGAGAAGCTAGTGACATTCCATTTACAACAAACATTCGTCCATTAAAAGGAGATGATGATGTAAATATAGTTGGTCATTACTTTACATTAACAGGTAACAAGGCTCAGTTTGAAACTGCAGTGGCTAACAAGCCAGTGGTAATTGCTCAACCTGTTACAATAGCACCAGCTAATACATTACAAATTACACCAGCTCCTGCAACACCAGTACAAAAACTACCACAAGTAGGTGCTACTTCTTCTACAGGTATTATACGTGATGGCGTAACACCAAATACTATTGAGATTAAATTACCAAATGGTACTTTAGTTGGTGAAATAAGTTACACTACTAATGAGAACAATGAATTAGCTTTTAATGCAAATGATCAAGTTATTGAAGATTTAGCAACAGCTATGAATATTTCATTAGAAGAATCTGAAAGAGCTGTTTGGGGTAAAATATTAACTACACTTAATCAAGCATTCCCTGTACAAACTGCTGCTACACCAGATGTTGCTCCTGTTACAGTTGCTCCAGCTCCTGTAGTTGCACAAGCTGATGTTGTAGCTGTTCAACCTGTACCTGATTCATCTGTAAAGAGTGCTGCAGAGATCATGGCTCAAATGCGTAAGGGTGGTGTAGATAATACAGCCATGCGTCAAATTATTGGCAATCAACTAAAAGCATTCAAGCCAGAGAACTGGGATGAGGTGGAAGCTTGGTTGAAAGATAAGTTTGGTAATGTTCCTGTATATCGTGTTAAGAATGTATTGAGAAGTACTAATGGTCGTCAGTCTTGGGGTATGTTCTCTGATGGTGCAATATACATCTATGCAGATGCAGAACTTGGTACAGTGTATCATGAAGTGTTCCACGCAGTGTGGAGAATGTTTGCTGATCCTAAAGAGGTTCAAGATGTAATCAATGAATTCAAAGGACGTTCAGGATCATTTACAGAAAGAACTACAGGTAAAGATGTTAAATACTCTGAGGCAACTGCTGATCAGATTGAAGAAGAACTAGCAGAAGAGTTTAGAGACTTTGTTAACGAAGGTAAACGTCCTGTTAAGAATCAATCAGGAATGTCATTCATTGCTCGTTTGTTTGATGACTTAGTATCATTCATTAAAGAATTCTTTACAGGTCCTAAATCAAGAAGCAATACAGAAACTTTATTCAATAAGATTGGTGGAGGTTACTTTAATCAGTTTACACCATTCAATAGTGAACTAGCATATTCTCAAAAAGGATTAATAGACATTGAACAAGTGTTAGTTCCAGATGGTGCTGCATTACGTTCTATGTTCTCATCAGGTAATATCAATGATGCTGTTCAACACATGTTGTATAGAAGTGTTACTGACTTAGTTAATAGAAATGCTGATGTAGCAAATGCTTCTGATCCTAAAAACAAAGCACAACTATATCAATACCTACGTGATGATTTAGATCGTAGAATATTACTATCAGGAATTGCTGCTGAAGATGGTCTTGCTAACAAAACATTAACTCAAGAACAAGCTAATTCAATGTATGGTAAAGCATTAGCATTGCATGATGAGTTAATGAATAATGATGAAACTTGGGAAAACATCATTGAACAATACGAAGAGAAGATCACAGCATATAACATTTCATTTGATGAGAACAATGCATTGATGCTTAATGATGAAGATAAGTCTGGTAAAGGTGAGTATCATAATGCAAATCAAATAGACTTATTTAAAACTGCTAATTCTCAAGTTAAATTATTATTAGCATCTATACCTTATCCTAATCCATCTAAACCAGGTGAGTTTAAATTCTCATCATTAAATGGCGCTACTCTTATTCCTATATCTCAAGTTCGTATGAGCTTATTGAATAGAATCAATACAGCTACTACAATTGATGAGATGATGGAACAGGTTCGTAAGATGGCTTTAGAAGACATTCGTTTTGCTCCTATCTATAGACGTATTAGTAAGAATGATGATCTCACTGAAGAGAACCAAGGGTTCCCTAATGTAAAGACAATGGCTGATGTTGCATTAGTTAACTCTTTCTGGAGAACATTCAAAACAGCTAATCCAGTAGTTAAGAACTTATTTATTTTATCTAATGGAGATATTGTAATTGGAGATTCTAATTTTAGTACAGCAGCTAGAGATATTCGTTTTGATTACATCAATGCAATAAAATCTGTAGTTCGTAGTAATACTAAATTCTTTGAATCAAAAACTACAGTTGATTCTAATGGTAAAAAGAATGCAGCTTACTATGGTAAAGCAGATAGTCCTGCTCGTCTAAAGATTGATACTCTTGATAAACGTCTTGCATTATTAGAACAATTAGGTATTGAGTTTGATAAGAAGAAGTTAGAGAAGTTATTTGAGAACTCTTCTAATGATCAAGTGGCATTTAATAATGCTGTAGCTAATATTCGTACAGGTATCAATAAAGCAGATAAGTTTATGTCAGTTGATGGTAAAACATTAGACGTAGATGGAGATTTACTTAAATTAGCTCAAGTTCAAGCTAAGATTGATAATCCAGAATTTAGTTCTACATATTACAATGTTAATGGTGAACGTGTACAAACATACATTGGCACTAATGCAATGAGTGATTTAATGGATGCATTAAATAGTATAACTAATTTAAAAGAATTAGAAGGAACTAAATTTGAATATTTAACAACTGATTCATTTTCTCAAAATTCATACATTATCAAAACTATGTTTGATACAGAGACTGGTGAGAAAAGAGAAATCAATGAGGAAACATTTGATGTAGGATATGCTGATGGTCTTGTTAATCTTAATAGTGGTAAGAATGCTTCATCATCTCGTTTGAAATACTCTCAACGTTTATTACAAGAGATGAACTTGAATGCTAAAGGATTCTATTTAAATCTAGTTCCAGGAGATGCTTCTATGGAGCATATGGTTAGAATGGGATTACCTGTTAATTTTACTGATTCTGAATTATCATTAACAACTGATAATATTTATGAAAAAACAAACGCTATCTTTAAAGGATACTTTATTGATGAGTTTAATTTAGCTAAAGAAGATCGTCGTATTGTTAAAGGTAAAGGTCGTGATACTTCAGACTTACGTTTCTTCAAAGAGATACTTGAAAACTTTGAGAAAGGTTTACATGACAAGATTATTAAATCTACTAAGTCAGCAGAAGAGACGTATAAAGATTACAAGTCTAAGATTGAAGGAGCTGTTAATAAGTATGTAACAGATGAGGCTGAGCGTACTGCTATTCTTTTAACTAATAATGGAATCATTGAAACATTAATAGAAGATGGAATGCCTACAGATAACTTCAAAATGTCTATAGATATTCCTGGTGCAGATGACATGACTCAATTTGAGTTAGACAGAGCTATGTTAGGCTTTGCTGCTAACTACATGATTGCTAACATTGAGTTACATAAGATTATGTACTCTGATCCTTATCAATACAAAGATGAGTTAAAACGTATCAAGAACTTCTTGTCTCCACGTAGACCATTGATGAATGGTTCTGCAGAGATGAACGCTGCAATGGAACGTGTTTGGAATCAAGGATTTGAAAAAGGAAATGCTGGATACACTGACTTCATGAGAGATTACTTTAGAAGTGTATCTTTTGCTGATATAAGTAGTGTACAAGACTTAATTGATTACAATGAAGAAGATGATATCTTTGATGAAACAGATGGTGCAGGTATAATTATCTATAAGGCATATCGTAACTATAGAATTCGTGAAGGTAGTTGGGACATGAATAGTGACGAACTTCAATATCGTCATGATGTAGAATATGAAAGACTTGCTAAATCTGGAGCAACTAAAGAAGAGATTGAAAAGTTTGAAAAGAATAACCCAGAAATTAAAACAGCATATGCGCCACTTAAACCTATTGTAGCTGGTAATAGATTTGATGAAGATAGTACGTATAATGATATTGTATTAGACAAGTTTGCACTCTATCCTATTTCATATCGTTTAGCTGTGAAAATTAATGAGGCAGCTCTTGAACCAAAGGAAACATCTAACCTACTTAAAATGCATGATAAGATGTCTGAAGAAGATATTGATTATGCTGTATACGCAAGTGGTAGAAAGGTTGGTAACTATGAAGGTACAACGAATGATATTTATTCATCAGAAGGACAGTTAAACACTGAACCATTCCATGATGTAGTAAATATTCCAATGTCTGTTATATCAACTCAGACAGATGTTCCTTCTAAAGATACACCATTAGTAACTCGTGGTTCTCAAAACACTAAATTAGTCACTCTTGATTTAATGGATGCTGGTGTACCTATTGACTACATTCCTGTAGGAAAGGGTGGTAAACCATTAACTGAATCTGAGAAATATGAAGCTTGGAATAAATTAAAGACTGACGAAGATAGATTTAAAGCGTCTCCATTATATAAAGAGATTAAAACTAATGAAGACTTCTTGATTGCTATTATTGATAATGGTTATAATGAGTTATTAAATGCTTTAGGTATTGTAAAAGTTTCTGGTGGATGGGAAATGAGATATCCTGAAAGAACTGCAGAAACTTTAAAGTCTGAGATGTTAAAGAGAGAGGTTAATAAGAACATCTCTGATGCATTAAAAGGATTTGAAAAGGGTCAGGTTATTCTTGAAGCTACTCCTGCTTATCAACAAATTAGAAACATTCTTTATTCTATTGCTGATAGCCACGTAATTTCTCCTAAGATATCAGGTGGTATGAAGGTACAGATTCCTTCTAGACTTCTTGAAGAGAATCAAGTTACTAAAAAACAAGTAGGAAAGAAAGAAGCATACACATCTGACGTATTAGATTTTTACATAGATGAAGATGGTAAGCGCGTGTGTCAGTTAATGGTTGCACGATGGTTTGATAGTCCTATGAGTGATTATGACTTATTAGAATACTTAAATAAAACTAAAGAAGGTCAAGAGATATTATCAGGACTTGCATATCGTATCCCTACACAGAAACAAAACTCTATTGATAGCTTTGTTATTAAACAATTCTTACCTAAAGAGTTTGGTGATGTTGTAGTAGTTCCTGCAGCATTAGTTAAGAAATCAGGATCTGACTTTGACATAGATAAATTAAGTATGTACTTAAAGTCTGTATTTACTAATCTTGAAGGTAAGCCAGAGATTTTTAGATACCAAGGATCAGAACAAGCTACTAAGGATTTCTATGGTAATATGTTTGATGTAATGATTCAAAGTAAAGAATCTAATATACTTAAACAATTACTTAATCTATCTCTTAGTGAGTTTGATGATCCTGAATACGAAGCTAAATTACAGAACAGATTAGGAAAGATTGACAAGAGAAGAATTGATAGAGATAAGTTTATTAACAATGCTTATAAGTCTGCTTTACAAAATGGTTATATTCAATCTTCTCAAAACTTAGTTTCTAATAAACTAAACTTTGAAAGGTTAATTAAACCTAACTCTGCTGAGCAATTAAAAAATCTATCTAAAGAAATTCTTAAACTACGTGGATTACCTGAGCCAGATAATGCTACAACAGGAGATATGCTTAGTAGAGGATACATGTCTAAGCTACGTCATGATTTTGTTACAGGTAAATATGCCATTGGTATTGCTGCTGTAGCTCAAACAAATCATTCATTGAATCAACGTAGTTTGATGTATCTTGATTTAGAGATGCTAAAGAATGTTCCACTGGATGATAGACCATGGTTAGGAGATGGTGAAGTTAGATTTAAGAATGTAAATAGAATTCAAGTAGGTAATCGTATGGTGGTTAGCCTATCTGGAATCAAGAATAAAGTGGGTGACTACATCTCTGATATCTTAGGACAGTTCATTGATGGTTATGTAGATATTGCAAAAGGTGCATGGATTATGGATTTAGGCGCCACTCCAGATGTAGCAGGAACATATATGTTCTTAGTTAAGATTGGTGTACCTATTGATACAGTTGCCTACTTCATGAATCAACCATTGATTCGTACATATTTAAATACTCTTCAAAGTGAGAATAAGTCTTGGTTATTTAACAGTAGTATTCTACGTGATATATTACCTGACTTTGATAAAAATGCTGTAGCTGATATTAAAGAGATACCATCTAATACTAAGTTAAAAGAGTATATTAAGGATGGTCTTAATTTTAATCCTAAGAATCAAGACAATACAAACATGCAAGTGTTCTTATTACTTGAGTTCTTGAAGTATGCTAAGATGGCTAACCACTTATATAAAGTTACTCAAGGTACAAACTTTGATACAGCTGCATTCAGTGATCCATTCATGATATTTAAAAAAGATGAGCAATTAAAGATTGCAAGACAAACTATCATTTCTTCTCCAGATAAGTTGTTAAAGAACTCTTTCTTAGGTAAACTATCTGAAAGATTGAATGACGTGCGTAATGCAATGGCTCAGATATTAATATCTGATAGAGCTAAGGTTAGGACTGTATTAGAGAAAGTTTTATTACCATACATTGATTCAAATGACAGAGACTTCATGAAGATTTCTCAGAAGGCTGTTAATGATTTATTTGATTGGGCTGTTCAAACAAATACAAATGGTAGTAAGAAACCATGGAATGAATCTATTTCACGTATACTTGTTGATAATAAAACTAATGTTGCTAAATACGTAATGGATTTTAAGAAACAAGTATTAGCTGATCCTGAACATGCTCTTTATAATAATGAAGTGATTAAATTAATAGCTGCTGCTGATTCATCTGGTAAAGACAACGCTGTTAAAAACTTAAAGGTTAAAAATAAGGATAATAAGATTTATGATCAAAATCAAATCATCTTTGCATTTGAAGAGTTGAGAGATTACTTATATGGTGTTCCTTTAATATATGGTATATCAGGAAAAGACTTTTATAAAAATCTTGTAGGCTTATCTGTATTACAATCAGGATTATCTCAATCAGGTATTTCATTTACAAACTTATTACCATACAATGATTTCACAGCTGTATATAACGAGGTGTTATCTACAATTGATAATATGGATGGTATTGAAGCTTTTTATGATGAAGCTGTTCTTAATAGAAACAACTGGAATGATAATAGATTTACTCCTAATGTAAAAGCTAAGTTAATCTACAGTAAGAAGAAAGGAAAGTATTATTACAATATGCCTATGTGGTTTATTGGTAATAATAAAGATATTCAAAAAGCTATTGATGCTAAGGAGATTCCACAAATGTTAAATGTAAGTGTTGGTTCTGAAGGATCTCATCGTGATGTAATTGTTTATAGTTGGGAAGAGAAGATGGATAAGAACTGGAGAAAGGATAAAGCTATTAAAAAACAAATGCGTAAGGATGGTGATTATTCTTATATCAAAAAAGGATTGTTTAAAAAGGTATATCAAGATGGTGATCCTGTAACATATGATTCATATAATGGAAGGGCTTCTTATGTATACAAGATGATCAATGCTTGGGGACAGGCTAGTAATGCAAATGAGTTCTACACTACAGGAAGACAGTCTGTAATTGATAATGGATTCTCTCCTGTTGATGAGAAGACAGATAAACAAGTGATGGATATAATCAATCCAGTTATAGAAGATCGTCGTATCAACCTTAAAGATATGGCAAATTCATTATCTTTGTTAGATCTTACTGATGATGATGCAATTATGTCAAATGATGCTTTTGCAGAAGATGATCCACGTGTTGTAGAGCTTGATAATAAAATTAAAGAAGCTATGGATTTAGTATCTTCAGGTAAAGGTACTTCTGAAACTTTTAAAAATATTAGAAAGTATCATGAAGAAAGAGGTAAGTTAGTTAAGGAATTAAAATATAAAAATTGTTAACATGGCAGTTTGTCCTAATAAAAATTCTGATTCTTGGAAATCTTTAGTTGCTAGAGAAGGAGAGGATGTTGCATATTCTTTATGGGATATGTACGATGGTGAAATTCCTTTCATGGATGAAATGAACAACACTGCTATAATTGAGAACGCTGCTAAACAAATGGGTATTTCTTTTGTAGGTCTTTCTCAATATGCAAAGGATAACAATTTAGATGTTACAGATATCAATGGCTTAGCTGACACTGTTAAAGGTATCATTGCTTTAGCTGAGGGTAAAGAAGACGTTGCTGTTGTAGAAGAGTTTGTACATATATCAACAGCCATCTTAGAACAAACTAATCCTGAATTAATTACAGCTATAATTTCTAAGATTGGAAACTTTCAAATCTATAAAGACACATTTGAGAAATACAAAGATGATCCTAAGTATCAAGTTAATGGTAAGCCAGACATTCGTAAGATAAAGAAAGAAGCTGCTGATAAATTAATCTCTGAGCTTATTGTAAACGAAGGACAAAACATTGAAGACTTTCCAGAGTTAGAAGATCCTAGTACAGTGGAGATGGTTCAAAGTTGGTGGAACACTATTCTTGATTTCTTCAGAAAGCTTTACAGAAAATCTGATGTAGATATCTTCCAAGAAGCTAAGCGTTCTATTCTATATGGAAACATTGGTACAGTTGCTGATTTAGTAGGTGGCGACATCTTCTTTCAGAAGGCTGAGCCAAATGTAGCAGTAGATAACATTTACAATAAGGTTGTTCAAGAAGATGAAAAGATAGGCTATGCTGATGAAACAGCTGATAAGAAACGCCATTATAGTTACGATGGTCAAGAGGTTGCACAAAGTGTAACAGAATATGTAAAAGCTGATGAACCTCCATTTGAAAGAACTCCTGAACAAAAGATTGATGATGATTATAAAAAGGATTGGGGAACAGCTGGACACGATTACATTCAAGATTTTATAATTGGTTCATTGATTGATAATCTTGGATACAAGCGTGAAACTCCTCAGAAGGCAAATATTCCTACAACACTATCTCCAGAAGTTAAAACTGTTATAGAACAGTTTGCTTATGAATTAATCAACTCTTATCCTGAAGGAACTAGATTTCTTGTTGAAAAGAAAGTGGTTAATACAAAGGTGAAAGGTATGCGAGCATCTAGAATTGACTTTATGGCAATTGAGCCTATCACTAAAAAGGATGGGACTAAAGATGCTAGAGTAGATATTCTTGATTGGAAGTTTACAAGTATTGATAAGAAGAAAGCTGATGACATTCCTTGGTTTAAAGTAAAACCATGGAAAGCGCAGATGGGTGAGTACGTACAGATGGCATATAATTATGGTGTGAATCCTAACCAGATGAGAAAAAGTCGTATGGTTCCATTCATTGCTAACTATGTTCGTAAGACTCCAGGAGATGATAAAAGTCCATTAGTAATGAATTCTATTCAAGTGGGTAAACTTGATAGTGCTAGTGAAACAAATATTTTCTTATTGCCTGTTGCATTAGATACTGAGTCTACAGGTAATCAAGAGATTGATACATTGTTAAGACAACTACGTAACGAGTACAATCGTATGTATACAGTTATGGTGGATCCTGAGAATAAGTTTACTAAAAACGAACAGTTAAAACAATTCTCTAGAGCAATTCGTCAGTTACACATGAAGCTTGACTTCTCTCCATTAATTGATGTAGGTAATACATTTTTATTAAATGCTGCTGATGCATTTAAATCATTTGAAAACATTGATTACGATGCAGCAAATCAAGAGCAGATCGAAGCTATGCTTGGTAACTTGCAAGAGTTCAAGAGTAGTGCTAATGCATTCCAATCATTAGACTCTGTATTTACTAGTATGTATCCAGATAGATCTCAGATGCCTCAAGAGTCTAAAGATTTATTAAGATCGTTAGAGCATATTTCTGGTATGGCTAAACGTATGCAAGCTAGAATTGCAGAGCTTGAGAAAGAATATGTTTCTTGGTTATTTATTAAAGAAGGATTTGCTACAGAAGATACTATTGAAAATGTATTAGCTCCTGACGTAGAACTTGAGAGATTAACTAGAACCTTTTTAGAAGGAAGTAGTTTATCTTCAACAACTATTCAACTTGCTACAAAGTTAATCAAACGATCAAAAAGCGTTGTTGCTCAAGATGTTGCAGATCTAACACGTCAGTATGGTGAAATACTTACTGAGTTAATTAAAGATGCAGAAGCTGCAGGTAAATCACCTTTTGATATGATTGGTAGAGTTACTGAGGATGACTTACAATTAATTGAAAAGTTGGATGAGAAGTTTCGTAAACAAGTATGGACTGCTAGAGAGGAAGGAAACTTACAGTTTCTAAAAGATAATATGGATGTTGATGGTTACATGGAGTCTGCTAATAAACTTATAGAGAAACAAATCAAAGACGCAGATCTTACACAATACTCTACAGATTCTGAAGAGAATGAAAACATTAAAGCATATAGAAAGACTAATATTAGAAACTCTCTAGATATTACTAGACCTACGTTTAATGGTTTTATGGACTATGACTTTAATCGTTTGTTTTATGAGAATGTGAAAGAAGAAGGTAACTTTTCTAAAGAGTTCTTAGATATGGCCAAGACACCATCTGCTTTAAAGATGTGGAAGTTCTTTCAGGCTCTTAATGATGAGGCTAAAGATGCAGGATATATCAAGAAGTCATTATCATTCTTTCCATTAATGGAAGCCACTACATTAGATAAAGTTGCTCAATCTAAAAATGCTGCAGGAGAAGTTAAAGAATTCTTTGATGATTTGTACACTGTAGATGTAGATGAGAGTTTACAATATTCTAGAGTTGATAAAACTACTGGTCAAGTTAGACGAGAGATTCCTAAATTATTTACTAGATCAAATAAAGCAGTTCATCGATTATCTAGAGACTTAACTAAGGTTGGTCCAGAATGGATTAAAGCTGTATTAAATTATAGAGCTACTAAGAATCTTGAGCACACATTAAATGTTATCAATTCATTTGAAAAGGCAAGAGGTGTAGTAGAGATTGATCCTGTTAATAAAGGTGTTATCATGGAAGGTGGTAAACCTAAGATTAACTATGATAAAACTACAAACTATAATGTATTAAGTGCTATTGTTGATGATCACACTTATGGTATTAGAGAAGATGAAAGTTCGTTGGGTAACATTGCATTAAATGGTATTACAGATAAGCTTACAGATGATCTTGAAACTAAAGAAAAAAGAAAAGGATCTATTAGAAAGGTGATTGAAAACTCTGCTAGTTATATGCAAGCTCTTGCTTTAGGTTGGAGAGCTACTGTAGCTATTCCTAACTACATGGGTAATAATATGCAAGCTTATATTAATTCTAGTGGTGTATATTATCCTGGAGAGTTTCAAAAGAATAACTTTAAGGTAACTACAGGTGTTGGTTTAACTAATGAGGATAAAGGTTTAATAGATTTAACAGTACCATTGCAAGAAGATATTGCAAAAGAAATGCAAAGAAAGCTTGCTAAAGAACAAGGCTTAAGTAAAACTATAGGTACTTGGACATTTCAAGATGTTATGATGGCAATGAGTTCATGGCCTGATAGACAATTAGAATATGCTAATGCAATGTCTTTCAATCAGAACTCAATGATTGTTGATGGAAAGATTGTTTCTATCCCTCAATACGTGTCTGCTCAAGATAGACTAGTTAAATATAAAATGACTGAGTCTGAAAGAAAAGCATTTGAAAAAACTTATGATGCAAGGGTTGCTGAATTAAAAGAAACATCTTCATTATATAAAGTTGCTACATTTGCAGAAGATGGTAAAGCTACTCTTCCTGGTGTTAGTAAAGAAGCAATTGCTGACTATCGTGTTAGGATTCAAGATCACATGAGAAATATTAATGGTAAGATGAGTCAGGACGATAAGTCTGCAGCTTCTCGTGATACTATTCTTAATTCGTTCATGATGTTTAGAAAATGGATTCCTAAACAAATTGGTGTACGTACATTAGGTTTACGTAAGAACGCTACATCAGGTAACTGGGAATATGGTAGGTCTCGTGCATTTATTAAAGTTTGGAGTCACCTAGGTAAAAGTACTGTTACAAAGATGCGTGACATTATGACAGGTAGTGATGAAGGTCTTCGTATTCTTGATGAGATATTAATTGCTAAGAAGCAAGAATACTTCAGAAAGACTGGTAAAGAACTTGAAATAACTAAAGAAGAGTTCTATGATATGATGAGAAAAGAACTTTCAAATCAAATGAAAGAACTTGGATTGTTATTATCTGTAATGGCACTAGCTTTATCAGCAGCAGTATTGGCTCCTGATGATGACGATGACCAGTTAACAAAGAATAGATATAAGTATTTTCTTAAGATAATTAATAAGACATCTGATGAGATTAGTTTCTATTACAACCCTTTATCATTTGAACAAGTAACTAATGGTAGCTTACTTCCACAGTTAGGACTATTAACAAAAGTTCTTAAACTCATCAACGCTGTAGGTGTGGAAGGGTATGCTATGGCAGCTGATGATCAAGAGCTTATAGATAAGAACTACACTCTTAAATATGTGTTTGATCCTGTGGTTGGTTTGTCTCAAGTTGAAAGAGACATCCTACCATTATTCTATCCTGAGTTAGCTAAAGACCTAGGTATCATCACTACGTCACAAGCACGTCAGGGAAGATAGAGTCCTATTGCTATATTATGTAGTATAGTTTTATCACTGCATAT
>TARA_R110000868_G_scaffold176916_2_pt1 | contig 29490 bp, 20 predicted proteins | sample TARA_R110000868 | Tara Oceans TARA_R110000868 (sample SAMEA4397489) | marine metagenome | biome: Polar Biome; feature: [SRF] surface water layer (ENVO:00010504); material: water (ENVO:00002006), including particulate matter (ENVO:01000060) such as... | depth 5 m | reverse complement strand
ACTTATATTCTTTATTATCGCCATTATCTTCACCAACTCTTAACACACGATAATCACCATCTAATGATGCTGGCGATAATCCAACTAATCTAACTCTATCACCCTGACGCAAATTATGTTTAGTTGCGGTGGAGAACATCTCCACTTGCCTATCTCCAACGTTAGATTGTTCGTTGTTTACCACTTTAAGTCCATTACCATTGACCACGTTGTTCACCAAATAGTGGGTTGTATCTGCCGACCAAGGGTAGGTTATGGTTAATTCCCAATTCTTACCGATGAATGGGTCTGCGTAGAATGAAAATCGTTTCTTTTGAGGCTCCATGGTTGTGAAATCACATGCTCCACTGGTAACAATAACTGGATTGTAGTACCCAAACCAACCATTTTGTTCGCTGAGATGCTTAGTGTACGATTCTTCAAACGTTAGAGGTAGTGACGATACGTCATTTACGGCATCTGGATTATTAAGGATTGGTAGTGTGATAATATTATCACCATACGGGTCTACTCTAAATCTATCTTGGTTAAATATTTCCCAACTGTTGATACCATCTACGTTGAATAGAACGTTACTCATGATTGGTTTTATTGTCCCAATCAGTCTGTATTTAGTCGCATTTTGTCGCTCATCGTTAAATATCTCACTCGTATCAACTATTTTGTTAATATCGTTCGTAGGTAATAGACGTTCCGTACCGTCAAGTTTTACGTTGAGGTACGTGTCCGTATTTACACTAGTTTGTGAATTTGTTCTATGTAACCTATACTTAAGTCTATCGACTGACATTCGCTATCTATCTTTAGAGATAAATATAGTCGATGGATTTTATTTTTCAATAGAATTAGGTAAATACCGATTAATCAGTACCGACAGTTACAGTAACTGTTGGTGACTGGCACCCACTACTCACATGATATATCTCATATGTGCCACCTACCAAACCAGTAAAGGTATATGGGTCTGTTGAGCTACCTTGCGTAGCTACGCCATTAATAAACCACGTATTGATACTGAATGAGGCGCTGGTTCCGACTGTAATCGTACCATCACTATTACCACTACCAGTTTCGTTGGTGAAACTAATTTGATTGATTACTTGAATCGGGTCAGCTACTAGCGTGTAGGTCGCGTTTAATACTTGACCATCACTGTCTGACACAGTTACGTTGTATACGCCTGCTTCTAAGCCTGAATGGGTAAACCCAGTCGTACTAGGATATAATGTTACTGGTTGACCCACCACTACTACTTGGTAGGGTGCCGTTCCACCAGACGGAGTGATATTGAGGTATCCGTTATTAGCCCCAGAACACGATGGTGTTCCAAATATCTGAGGATTAATAAGACGAGATAGTATAGGTGGTGATATAGGCTGTGTTTGACCGTTAACCCCATATGTCAATGCAGGTGGTTCGGTTACCAATACCGTATTAGTACATACATCACCTAAACCATCTATCACTTCAACAATGTACGTTCCAGCACCATAATTAGGGAAGACTATATTAGGGGCATTCACGTTAGGGTACTGGTCAACAACTGATGTTCCAACATTGGTTATTGTTACATTATAGTTAATTTGACCACCGACTATGAATAAATTTATAAGTCCGTCAGTATTACCAAATGAGCTGAATGTTCCAGATGCAAAACAACTAAGTACTACTGGGTCTTGAACTAAGAATGTTGTGGTTACCGATAATCCTCCCGAATCCGTTACTGTAAGAACGTATGTGCCACCAACCAATCCGTCTACTTGTCCGATATCAGGACCCTCAATTTGACTTTGTACCGAATATGGGATGACATGTGTTGTCCCATCTGGGTATAACCAACTATATGTGTATGGTGCGGTTCCACCAATAATTGTAACGTCAATCTCACCAGAAGGAGTTACGAAGGTGGGGTCACCATTATCTATTACGTTACCGATAACTACAAAATCTGGTGCAACTGTGACGGGACAGGGTGCGAAATATTTCTCCTTCATTTTCTGTATCGCAGTGGCGGCTCTATTAAGACCGAAGTAGAAATAAAATGAGTCTTTCGTTTGGTATCCTGAAGGTTGTTTTATATATGTTGTATCTGTAGTCCCATACCTGAAAATATTGTAATCGTTAGTACCTAGTTGGTTACCACAAGATGGGTGATTTGTATCCCAAACAGTGTTCACTAGAGCTGGATTTGAATAGGTGTTTCGTAATGCGTAACTATTCATCCAAGCAAATATATTCCTACCAAATCGATAATCAATGTCATCATTCATTAATTTGTAATCTGCTGGTGTAATATTACCATTAATATCCCTATATTGGTCTAACCCTACTCCGAACTCACATTGCCTCCTTAAATTACCGCATTGCTGCGCATAAGATTCTTCATAATTAACACAATTAACATCTAGGAATAGTGAGTATTCTACCTGTGGTGAAGAACTATCCACACCAGTTACAAATGGTATATAATTAGTGGGGTCGGCTGGGTTTGGAAATCGCTCACCAATCAATGGTGGCATATTGTAAGTTGTGGTGGGGAATATATCAAAAACATATGGCAATCCTTTCCAATGACATTTTACGCTAGAACCTAGTGTAACAATATCAGTAGCTAATATCGATTTACCGACAGTTCTACTATAGGGAGCGTAATATAGTGTATCCCCATTCTTTTCAATTATGCCCTCACGCATTAACCTAGAGCTTGTTTCTTTGATACCATGAAGGGTACCACCTTCACAACCTTCACCACAGGTATAAATCATATATACGTCATCATAACAATCATTATCATATGATGTATTGGGGTTGTTACTGACACCACCACCACCACATGACCATTCACAGAATTTCTCTTCACCACCATCTTCAGATTCGTTCCTATATTTGAATAGGGGTGAATATAGGGCACCATTAGTCCAATCGTTGTAGAAGTCAAACTTAAGTAGGTTCTCAGATTCTAATAAACTTAAAGCTACGCAAGCAGAATATCCAGCATCACCTATCGGTTCGGTTTGAAACCAATCGTTACTTGGATTATCATCCGAACCAACACAGACAGTATCACCATTACCTTCACCACCTGCGGCCTCACAACCAAAACATTTATTAGGTACATTTTGGGATGAATCACAAGTTAGACATCCTGGAGCGTATCTCCTACCACTACATTTAAGCGTAACGCAAGGTATATAAGCTATGTTAACGCCTAAGAAACCTAAAGCACTATTCAATACAAATATAATAGAATTAATTGGCTCGATAATCATGAGGTTAATCATTATGATGATACCTGCTAACGCTAATACTAGCCCACATATGAACTCAAATAAAGAACTAGATTCCACATTCAAATTATTGAATGGGTATGGTGTATACTTACCTCTAGCGCTGTCAACATCCTTAATACCAACAAATGACCTGACTTGGTTATCGCTTGGTCTTTGGGTATTTTCATATCTGGGGATATGTTGTTTAACAGTGTAAATTGTATTCCATTCTAACGTATGAAACTGAGACTTGTGTGCGGTAGCGTCAAAATTAAAGTCAACTCCAGGAACCCCTTCTGGATATTCTAACGTGGGCGTACCAAGAGCTAAACCTTGCGGATTGTGCGGTACCAAATATTTGGCTCTAGTTCTCAACCTACCCTCACCGCCAGTCACATCCATACCTATTCGGAATCTTACATTTGATTTAGTTGGTAAACCTTTCTTAGGGTCATCGGACGGTACTAGGTCACCATATTCATCGGTTACCCTATAATCCATATTCATAGGAATCTGGTAAGCCCATACTCCGTCTTTATCGATTACTTGTCCACCTTTAACATCGTATCTCTCTACAGAACCGTCAACGGTCTGCCTTATCATCTCAATCTTTCCGCTACCTGCGGTTTGTCCGTTTAACACACCAACACTATTACGTGCCTGACATTTTAAATTTATTGAGTTCTCTTCATTATCACCGAAAATAGAACCCATGAATATTGCATGTGGAATAATGTTAACCTGTAGGTCAATATCTCTCCTAGTAATCATCACATTACACTTATCCTCATCACCCCAAAATGGTTGTACGTTTACACCGACAGGAGACCGATTCACAATATTGTTCATAGAATCCATATTGTCTTCTCTCCTAAACTTCGTTGTAGAGTCAAAGTTTTCTTCAGATGAGCCTCTACGAATATAGTCGAAAGGTTTTTGACTGATAACCCCAATATCTGACATATCAGCCTCAACATACATAATGTGGGCACCTGTTGGCACACCAAAAATCATATAGTCGCCAGCGTCATTAGTTGTCGTGGTGAACTTGTAATATTCACAATACACATCCAACATTTCATCATTATCTAAGAATTGTCTTTTATCTGGGAATGTACCAACTGGTGTAAAACAGTTATTGTTAGTTTCGTTACTTCTCGGTAGAAGATTATATCTAATACCATCCGTATCGGTATCAACTATCGTTTCAAATGGGTAAAGTCCTGATATTTCAGGGTCTTGTTGGTCGATGTCGGATATAGGGATAAATACGCTTACTTTAGCGTTAGGTACACCGAAACCATTGTTCACGATGACTCTACCAACTATAGCACCATAGTCAGAGCAGAACTTAGTGTAAAGCTCTTTCTGGGAAATTTTAAGTGATAATACTTCTATAAAGTCAAAATCTTGTTCAAGATTAATCTTCACGAAATTATCGTCCCCATTAGGTGTTGTACGTATTCGTATTGATTTAGACATTCTCCTTTACTACTGACTCAACTATATTTTCGAAAACTTTAGCGTTATCTAAGTCTAACTCTTCTAGAGCATCTTGTTTTTTGTTGCGCATATCTATTGCGGTTCTAAGTAAAATTCTTAAGGTTTGGAGTACATCCAATCTTTTGTTCTTAATTATCGCAAAATACATTGCAACTATGATGAATGGTATCATCAAAGGTGATAATATGCTTAGGACAACGAATGTTGTCCATTTAGCCACTACATTCCCATCAACACTCCAATCGAATTTACTATTCTCTCGAACTACTGGGTCTTTTGTCTTTAATCCATTGTTCTTACAACCACATCCCATAACTTTTTCTCTTTAATTGTTCTTAACTCTTATTTTAAATATAGTGACATTATTTTAACAATAAAGACTTAGCTAGTTTTAACCCTTAATTGTTCTTGACACGGATGCGAATATCCACACTCGGATTTTTAATTTCAAACATACTGATTGGGTCACCAATCAGAGCGTAATTATTTGATAAATCTAATTCTCTTGTTTGGTCAACCAATAATGGTTGAGGACTTTCATTAAGCGAATAACCGTTACCCACTTTATTGAATACCTTCAATTCCATTACATTCAATACGCCACCCACATTATTTATCACCTCAATCAATGGACTCATATAGATGTTCTCACCCATATCCCATTTGTTAATGTCGAAATATTCTCGTATCTTACCGATTACTTCGGACATAATTTGACTTTCTGCAAATTGTTTATCGATATATAATCCAACTTCAAATGAAACGTTAATGATTTTTCCATTGTTAATTTCAACGTAGTCATTTATCATTCGATAGTCGGCCAAATAATTGGCAATGTTTCTCCTCAGTGTACTTGTCGATTGGTTCGTTAACGAACCATCACTTCCGAGTGATAATACGTATACACTTATCTTATTCTGTTGCTCTATTATACCACTTCTAAATGGTACTCCGAATTCACCTGGCATTAGTGCTATTCTTGATTTATAATCCTTTAGGGTTACAGCTCTATTTTGTGAGGCGAAATTGTATCTAATTAAATTTCTCAATTCGGTTATAGAAGGTTCATCTTTACCACCAAGAGCAGGTAATGGATTATTAACTCTTAATGATGCTTGTACCGAACCGTTTACGGACGGGTTATTACCGTTAATGAACATACTAACGTTGTTTACTGTCGTGATTACGTTCGGCCCTATGTTGGTAGCTGAACCACCACCGACACGATAACTAATAAACATTGTACTACTCGGTTCTAATGTTTGACCTAGACTAAGGTTATTGATAAAATCACCGATTCTACCTACTAAGGCGTTATCTACATCAAAATCACATAATGAACCAATGTCTTGAGAACCACCACCAAATATTATCTTAGTGAATCCTAAGTCGGTGTATTCTCGTATGAATCTCTTGTTTACCCTTAACCACCTACCTACTTGTACTGAAGAGTTGTCGGATGCAATAGAATCGTCTGGTATGAAAATCTTATCCTCAGCCAAAGCATCCATTTCGAACCATCTTAATTCTTCATCTAAGAATTGGTCGATATTGGGAGTTATCGTAAAGTTAGTCCCTTCTAAGGTGATAATCGAATTAATCGATATAACGTCATTATCGGGCAAAACTAATTCGAAGAAGGGTCTTACATCATTAGTACTAATAACTCGCTTAAACGTCTTCGTAATGCCGTTTATAACCATTTCTCGCTTTGTCAGAGTATAGTTAACTATAAGTCCAGAGCCGTCTATGTTCGGAATGATAATTCTATTAGGTATTCCACCCACAGTGAATGGTGAAGAGAAGTCAACGTCATTAATAGTTTCGAATACTTTACCAGCACCAGATACTTGAGCACCACGTCTGATGATGGGCGCATAAGATAAGTCAAAACTATCTCCGTTTACTGGTACGATAACACTAAAATCTACTATGGTAACCGATGGTCTACGACCTGGAACCTTTAATCCAAATGTTCTAGCTAAACTAAGTAAACTAGAACGTTCTTGGGCGTAGTCGATTTGCGTCTCTTGGAACATCCTATCGGTTTGATAGGATAGCATGTCACCTACCGCAGCATTAAGTTCCAATAACATCATACCTACAGAGGCATCGTTAAAATCATTGAAGATTTCGGGATAATATTGTCTTACGTAGTTTACTAATTCACCTCTAATATCAGCGAAATTTCTAGCGAAATATGGTATCTTTCTAGCCATGTTTGTTTTTATATAAATAGAGGGTAATCAATTATTTGTAAATGTCAAGATTTTTTAGTATCTTTGTACATATTTATAAGTACTCAACAATAAGTATGAAAAAGAAAACAATAAAAGAATTTATAGATGAGTCTACCATTATCCATAATGGTAAGTACGACTATTCTAAATCAGAATATGTTAATAATAATACCCCAATTAAAATTATTTGCCCAGAGCATGGTGAGTTCTCTCAGCGTCCAGTAAAACATGTAAACTCTAAACAGGGGTGTCCAGAATGTGGTTTGATATCTCAGATAGAAAAACAACGTAAGTCGGTAGATAAGTTTATATTGGAGGCAACTAGTATTCATGCTGGTACCTACGATTATAGTAACATAACGTATAGGGGTAATAAAACTAAGATAGTCATTATTTGTCCAGAACATGGGGAGTTCGAACAGACTCCCGATAACCATTTAAAAGGTAAGGGGTGTAAGTATTGTGGTGGGACTACTAAATTGGATACTAAGTTATTCAAATTGAAGGCTAGGGAGATACATGGTGATAAATATGATTACACTAAAGTAACCTATAAAACATCTAGAGACCACGTAACTATCGTATGTCCAGAGCATGGGGAGTTTTCACAGTCTCCTAATAACCACTTATCCAAACAACAAGGGTGTTTCGAATGTTTAGGTAAAGTATTTGATACCCCATCTTTCATAGGTAGAGCTAATTCAATACACAACCATAAATTCGACTATAGTAAAGTAATCTATTCTGGGTGGTTGACCCCAGTGACCATTATATGTCCAGAACACGGAGAAGTATTAGTCACACCAAACTATCATCTAAAAGAATATGGGTGTAAAAAATGTTCTAATTCTGAATCTATATCTGAAAATGAGGTGGCAGATTTTATAGGTTCACTAGGAATTAATATGTTAAGAAATGATAGGTCTCTATTGGAAGGGAAGGAGTTGGATATTTATATTCCATCACATAACTTGGCAATTGAATTTGATGGGTTATATTGGCACTCGGAGTTATTCGTAGATAAGGATTATCATCTAAATAAAACAGAATTATGTGAAGAGAAAGGGATACAATTGATTCACATATTTGAGGATGAGTGGGTACATAAGAAGGATATAGTCAAATCCAGACTTAAGAGTATTTTAAAGTTGTCCGATAATATAATATACGCCAGAAAATGCGATATTAGATATGTAGACTCTAAAACTAAACGGAGTTTCTTAAATGATAATCATATACAAGGTACTGTGGGTAGTAAAGTTAACGTGGGGTTATATTACAGTGGCGTGTTAGTATCCTTAATGACGTTTGGTCATAGACCAATATTACAACCTTCCGATTATGAAATGTTAAGATTTTGTAATAAATTAAACACGTCTGTTGTTGGTGGCGCTAGTAGACTACTTAAATATTTCGTTAATACCTACCAACCAAAAGAACTTATTAGTTATGCCGATAGGAGATGGAGTCGGGGTGGGCTTTATAAGTCATTAGGCATGTCATTTATCTCCGACACCGAACCTAACTTCCACTATATAAGGGGTAAATATAGAGATAATAGAATTAAATACCAAAAGCATAAGTTGGTCGCATTAGGGTTCGATAAAAATAAAACTGCTAATGAAATAATGTTTGAGAATGGTTATTATAGGATATACGATTGTGGACATAAAAAATATTGTCTTACGTAATTTACTAACTCAGTTCTGATGTCAGCAAAATTACGAGCAAAATAAGGTATTTTTCTAGCCATAGTGTTTTTCTCTTACTAATAAATATAATTTAACTGGTAATTTGAAAAACTAAATGGTAAATCGTTTAAAAGACAAGAATCCCGACATATTGTCGGGATTCTTGTCGTAATATAATATAACTTACAGTGACGTAATTTCGCAAGAATTTCCACTACATGCAACAGCCGAGAATTTATTTACCTCGACATACTTTGGCTTAATCTTTTCTAAGATAGGTGCAACATCCAAGTTTCTGATTGAGTTATTGGTTTTCATCCACTTATGTGCCAAATGTACATCCTTAACGCAGAACGTTAATTCTTGAACATCTGTGAAATGTTTCTTACCAAACTTCTTAGCTTTACTAATCCAGTCTTTTTTCAATAGAACTGATTGTCGCGTACCTTCAAGTGGTAAATCGTCAATCATCAAATAATCGCATGCTTTCCATAGGTTATTATCAAACAAGTGTAGCGCATCTACAATCAGCCCTGAAACGAACATGGCAGCGTGACCATACTTCTTGATAATTTCATCCACTTCCAAAACCTCAGTAAATGGGGCTTGGTTGAATATCTTATCACCAGTATGAGATAGTAGGCTGATTCCCGAAAACCATTTCTTATTCTCCCAGATATAATCTTGAACTTCATCCCAATCATCAACTGTTATAGTATTAGAAACGTTATGTCGTACATCGGGAATTAGACATAGGTTTTCATTAGTACCCGTTTCCACCCAGTGTTGTTGAACTAACTTAACGAATTCTAATTGTTTCACCCCTAAAAGCTCTTCTTTTAACTTAGTTTTCTTATCCGCTTTTATTGGTACAAACAAAGCGTAATCAGCATTTGTGGATGACCATACCGATTCTTCAATTAGGTCTGGATATTTAGCGTTAAGGTATTGAGCAATTTCTTCTTCCTTGTTAATCTGCATAATACGGAAGAAAGTTTTAGAGTGTTCACCATGGATACCTGATGTGGTTTCCAATAAAACTGAAGCATTTCCACTTGGTTTAACACATGTGGTTCTAGCTGCTTTATTGATACCAATCATCTTTGCGATAATGGCATTAATCTCCTTAATCATATTTGCTCCGTTTTCTAGAATCTCTGGGTCGAACAAAATCTTAGGATTGTTCATAAATCCAGTAATTGAGCAGCCGATTAAGGCTTCCCTATCACATATTTCCTTACTCTCTGGGGTAAGGTATAGGAAATCAGTATAAGATGCTTGTAGCGTACCAATAAATGCCGATGCAGCGCAAGCTCTATAGAATGATTCAGCATCGTTACATTTACCACCGTTGATTTCGGTTAGGTTACATACCTGCCACCCACTTCTACCATCTTCAGTTCTAGGTACCATACCTATCTCCACACATGGATTATATACAACCTCATGTGATTCTGAGAATACAAATCCTGGTTCTCCAAACTCTTTAGTCTTGGCAAATATTGTATCGAATGCTATCCTACTGATTTGGTCTTTAATCATAACAACTGAGTTATTTGACCTCGCTCTTTGAAGGTTTTCTGATAACCAGTTACCAGTTTTAGCGTTCATCATTTCATCGTCATCATGACTGAATAATGCGATAGTAGCTGAACGTCTAACACCACCACTAAGTACCGCATCCGAACAATGCATCAACACATCGTAGGCTACTATTGGTCTCCATCGTTTAGGTGCGTCAGTAACAACACTTTCCATTAATCTCTCAATTTTCTCCAACGACTGCTTTAAACCCTCATGTCCTGGAGCCTTGAATCCGCCTGAAATCAAAGCACCTTTAGGTCTAATTTTGGAATAGTCGAAATGAACTACACTATTCTCATACTCTGGAAAAGTATGGTCAGTATCGTAATATGATGATAGTAATACCCCAACCGCATCTGCCCAGCCTTCAATAGAATCCTCGATTACGTATGTTTTAGTTCCGTTTGTACGTTTAGAAATAGTGGGCATTTTAACCACATGTTCCGTCATAAATGACATACCGACACCACAACCACATAATAGCATGTACATTGCTTCTTGGAAAACTCTTGCTCTATCACAATAAGACACCGTACAGTTATACATTTTAGCGTTATGCTTCATAATTGGCTTACCACTGAATTGTAGTGAGCGCTGAGAAGCTAATACTAATTTCTCTTTGTATGCTTCGACAGCTTCGTCAAAAAAACCCACGAATTGTGGGTTACTGAATGCATCTTTAAATTTTGGGTTCTGGCGGTGCATATCCATCACCATCTCAACCTTCTCTTCCCATGTCTGTTTTCTTTCGAGTACCTCATTATATTTTGAGTAATCGTTATAGAATTTAATATCAGACAGAATTTTTGTTCCTTTCATTAATTTTTAGTTTTTTAAAAAAATATTATCTTGCACAATATGGTATCCGCTTTCGCTCATATCGTCAAGAAATGCGTCTTTAAACGCTTATTATAAGTTGATTATCACAAAGTCTTGCTCTGTGAAAACATCTTCAGAAATATTGTAGTCAATCCGTATGGTAGCTCTATGCTCCGAATTAGGGTCTTGTTCTACAATTACTTCATCAATGGTTAGGTTGGGGATATACTTTTTAACGGTCTCCTTTAGGTCTAACTTGATTTCAGAAAAAGTTTTCGAATCACTTGGCTCAAAAATATATAACATTAGGTCAGTGCCAAAATCTGGCATATATAATCTCTGACCTTTTCTTGTAAGAATTAGGTGCATGAGGTCAGCTTTAATAGCTGCTGAATCTGTCTTAGTTAAATCTAAGAAGAATCCTTCATCACTGTCCTTAAAGGGATAGTTTATATTAATAAATTTGCCTTGCGCCACTTTGTGTTTTTATCTAGTATAAATATACTGCTGGATAAATAAAAGCACGCTAAATTCGCACAACTTTAGTTACTAGCCTCAGTATCAGCGTCTTCCGAATCGATATTATTTTCAACTGTAGTGTAAACCCCCTCAAGCTCTTTCTTTTCCAATCTAGCTTGTCTACGTTTGTTGGCTTCATCTAATACCGCATTTATCATGACCTGTTGATTTATTTCTTGTACGTCATGTCTCTGCATAAAAGTTTGGGCGTCATTCTTTTCGCTTATATCAATTTGAATTGTAGCATTGTTAAACGTACAATCAGTGAATGTTATACCATCCTTACCGAATCTAGATTTTAACACCGCTAATGTTGCCGTATTATTCTCCTTTTGAGGCATAGATTTGGCCACGCTTACGATAAAGTGACCAATCATACCTTTTTTGATTGAACCAGCCATTTGGTCTGCTTCTACCACTTCAGCCTTGATAGAAGAGTTATGCGTATAGATATCGTTCGCATAAAACATATGTGTATCCTCCACAGTTATATCAATAGTATCTTCTTCACCGACCAGTTCTATTGATTCTATCTCATCTAAGGTGAAATCATCTAAATTTAATTTATGTTCTCTCATGATTTGTTATTTAAAAATTTTATACATTCGTTTATCGTTTTATCTTTACCCATTTTATATTCACTCTCTTTTACCCTTAATATCTTATATCCTTTACCAATTAAATATTCATCCCTTAACTTATCCTTCTTGATTTGCTCTGGTTTTGAATGCCAATAATCCCCATCAAACTCGATTATTTTATTACCATATTTAAAATCAACTTGAATTATTTTAATAATTCCGAATATTTCATCAAATCTTGATGGGTAGAGTATATACTCCCCATTCTCATTAGCAAAATACATTCTACCACTACCACATTTAAACCCATTTTTAACACTATAAAATAATTCTTGTGATATTTTACTAAAATTAGGTCTTAATTTTAAATTTTCAACAGATTTATATAGAAATTCCTCGTATTTATCTGTACCAACTTCATCACCATACCTTTCAATAAACGCTTTAAGTGAAGTTTTCGACATTGTTTGACAATATTCACCCCACTTAATTAACCCCTCATCATCACCGCATAAATCAGTGAAATATTTCTCACTAAATCTATATTTCTGCTTATTGTTCCGCTTTAACCACCTATTATACCCATCTTTTACTCCATACCTATTTTGATACTCTGGCAACGTTCTACCATTTCTATATGGTTTTAGTTTCTTACGTTCGTTCATGGTATCACATTTCTTCTTTAAACGTTCTTCCCACTTTATCGCACCGTCAACCTCACCATACCTTTTAACACATGCTTCTAACCCCCAAGGTGTTTTTGACTTTATTAGGTATTCCGCCCATTTTTTATTACCCTTAGTATCACCATACTTATTAACATACTTATCTAACGTATGTGTGAATTTTGGGTATAGTTCACTTTTAACCAATTCTACGTTTTCCTTACCATATCTAATTTCTAAAGCATATTCAGAAGCCACATCATTCTTTAACGTGTTTACGATAATATCTATTCGTTCCAACCAATCACCATCAACATTATATTTAATAAAATCGTGGATATTTTTTAATCGATTTTTAACTGCTTTACCATTATAAACTTCCAATATCTTATTTATCTCGTTTTTTTGATATTTGGTGACTTTTGTTATATCTAAGTCACCAAATATCTTCCTACTTAAAATTTGTTCTACCGTCATATCTTTATACTTTAATATAAATATAGCGGTTTTAGCTAAAAAGTAAAGCGCAATACAAAAAATTACATATTTTTCGTTAGTAATTTATCACCTACAGATAATCCAGTCGATATAGACCTTAATTTACCATATTTAACGGGGAACTCATGTTTAGCAGAAACTTTAATCTCTTTACCCGACTTCAATTTAATCCTATAGACGGCTTGTTTTGTAATTGGGAATACGTTTGTTATTTTTTTATGACCAATGGATGTCAAAATTTCATCACCCTCAATAACATCTTTTATTTCACACTTACCTAACCTAACTGTCTGAACCTCAGTGTCTAAAGAACAACACCGATTACCTTGTATTGCTGTCCAACCTACAATATTGAAATCGGATAACATCGTTTCAAATTGTCTCATAATACTACCTTCAGCTACGTTGGCATCAGCATAATTCTTACTTGGTTGTACACAGTCTATATAATCCAAAAGAATTACGTCAGGTCGGAAACCCTGTGAAATCTTCTTTTTGATATATTGACGTATCTTAGGTATGGTAGTATCGTCACTAGAAAACTTAGCCAAACGGATTTCTCCCTTCTGCTCCGCCTTCTTAGCTACTAATTCAATAATTTCTTCCTTATGGTTCGGAAGGTCATTAAGTTCATAACCAGTCCAACAAGAATAGTGTTTACGTTGGATTACTTTAGGTAAATCTTCAAAGAAGATTTGGAGAACATTCAAATCTTGTTCAAATGCCGTGTTAGCGATTTTAGTAATCATAGTAGTTTTACCCACACCAAATGGTGCCAATATAATACCTAATTCGGCTCTACCTAAACCACCATTCATCAAGTCATCTAATCCCTTAATCCCAGTTGGTACTGGTTTACGGAAGTCATCGGCTAGTACGGCTTCAACATTAGAGGTAACGCTGATATCTAAATCACCGTTAGAGCCTGCTTGTAGAGCCTTCTGAATGATTTCTACACACTCATCATACGAATCTAAGTCTCCGATATCGATAATCCTCTGTATCTCTCTTACCGACTTACTAAGTTCTTGTTGTTTACAGAACTTAAGTGCTTCTTCTTGGATAAAGGTAGCGTCATTAGTGTTAATTTCTTGAATTCTAGATATTTCCGCTATAGCAAACTTACGAGTGGTTTCACTTTTAATATTCGCGGAAGCCCTAGCTTTTAAACTTTCAAAATCTGGAATGGCTTCATGTTTATCATGGGCATTCTTAATGATTGCCATCACATTTCTTAGATGCTCCGTACTAAAATAGTTCGGGTCTAATATTTCAATAATAATTTCAGCATATTTCCTATCAACCAAAACTTGATTGAGTAGTCTCCTTTGGTAGTCTATATCTAGATACCCAAAGTCTGTGTTCTTATTACCACTCATATTAATCTTCTACAGGTGTTGACATGTACTCTCTTACCTGAGATAATATTTCTGGAATAATTCCTTTTAAAATGACGTTACCGTCTTTATCGTGTATGCCTTTAATGTTAATATTATACCTCACCTTTGTTGGGAAGTAATTACCACTGAACGCACTCTTAGCCACCAATCGACCATCGCATCGTAGTTCAAATCCGATAGTATCTTCATTATCAAATATGCCTCGTCTATCAATATTTTCTGGGGCTTGTTTCTCGTAAGGGTCGTAGTTTTTCCAAATATAATTAACCGATTGCTCCTTAAGGAAATTAGGAATTATACCTAGGCTACCCATCTGACCGTTATTATTCATCCCAGTTAACTCATCCATCATACTTTTAACATCGTATGTTTCTTCTTTATCGTGGTCGTTAATTGGGAAGTAGCGTTGGCAAATAATGTGGTCATTAATTGTAAGTTTGAATTCAAACTTATTATCGTCTCTCCGTTCTCTTTTATTAGTGTAGTCTTTACTCATGATTCTAATTGTTGTTTGTTTGTCATTCTTTTCTCCCTATCTATTAGTTTTTTGAAGGGAAGAAAATAATCTGTCATATAATACTCCGATAGTAATTGGTCTACGCCATCTCTTTCCATCATTTTGTAGACGTTCTTAATATCTCTGTCATCGCTAAGAGGTTCTTCCAACATTGCGTAGAAATCCTCTATCCCACTTCTCGTTAACATTGGTTTAGTGAGATTAACCAATTGGTCATTTACTTCGTAGATGGCCTTTCCTTGTACTCCATCGGTTATGCTCTCTAAGATGTTAGTAAGCGCCTTAAGGGGTTTCTTCTTATTAGTTGCTCGTTCGTCTTGGATACGTTGCGCTTCTTCTAGTATTTCTTTTAATGTACACTTCCTTTCTTTCAATATAGGGAAGTATTTTAGCAACGTAGGCTCTTTAACCCCTTTGATACCAACGATACTATCTGAGTTATCCCCACCTATCTGTTTAATTAAGGCCACATTTTCATGTTGGTGCTCGAAGTAATCGTTATAATTTTTAACCGTAACGTACTCCTTTTTATCACACAAATATATCTTAATGTCGTCAGTTATTAGCTGACAAATATCTCGGTCACTGGTGCAGATAGTGATATGCTCGTTTTCTAACTTAGAAAGACAATAGAATGCAATGAAATCATCGGCTTCAATAACCTCATCAGTTAATTGTCTTATAGATAAATCGTGTAGATAACCTTTAACGATGAATTGTTGTAATTTTTCATTTATATCGTCTGGCTCAGTACCATTTTGGTAATCCTTACCTCGGTCAGACTTGTAATCACTATATATCTCCCATCTAAGTTTTCCACTAAAGTTACCATCCCAAAAGACATAAACCTTATGGAACACATCTTTTAAGAGTAACTTCTTTAATACTGTTATGAATTGGTAGATTCCACCTACGTGGTCACCATTTTCATTAAGCGCATCTGGACTTCCTAAATACCCCCGTTTAAATAAGGCATTTCCATCCACTAATAATGTATTTATTTTTTCAAACTTTACACCATTTTTCGGTGGCAATCTTCGCATTGCATTGTTTTATAGGGTTAAACATCTTCTCCTTGTATTCTAATAATTTCGTTTTCTTCGAAATCTGGGTCTTTATCCGCAGCTTCAATAGTGTTGAATTCCAATTCAGCATCTTGACCTACTCCCAACAATTCTAGGAAATACGCTCTATTTTTGGCTTTATATTCGTTCAAATCGTCTGGATGAACGAAACCGTGAGGTGTGGAACAAATCTTAGCTGCCTTATTGGATACGCCATTAATTTGATTTTTGATTACCTCTATTGCGGTCTCAACACCAAAGTTCATCGTTTGTCCTTGAGAAGTTACTTCTTTTCTTGACGCGCTTGATGTGGTCTTACCTCCAGTATGAACAATAAATCTATTGTAAAATCTCCATGCTTCTCCACCAGCTTGTTTTACAATTGGGTGCATGTTAGAATTGTCTAACCATACCTTATTTACTGAAGCTATAGTCATATTGTAAGGGAAATCTATTCTCCTTGTTCTGGTAATCTTCTTAAAAAATGATTGAAACGCTCTCTTCATGACACCAGCATTCCATTGGTTATTACCAACCAAAGATTGTACGCTAGCGAAGCAATCTACAGTTCCTACTGAATCCCAAATAAATAATACGTCACGTTCTAACTCTCCTAAAAGAACCTTATCGGCAAATTCGTTGAATAGTCTGGCAACGTCCTCTATAACTGCTATAGTTCTAAGAGGTTTACTCTTCGGTTTACCTTCTTTATAATCAAACTTGTCATACATAGCGACCAAATCGTAATCTTGGAAGAATAAAAAGTCTCCTTTGATATCTTCTTCACCAGCAGCGTTAATATATTCTTCGAATTTAATCCCTACACTACGTGCGTAATCCCAAGACCAGTTTCCTTCTGTATCTACTATAATTGGGAACGTACCAATCTTTTGTGCTGCTACAACAGCCTCATACATTGCAGTAGATTTACCAGTATCACTAAATCCAATAAATTGTGAACCGAACCCGATAGGAATTCCTGGTACCCCTAACGCTTTATTATACCCGTCTGAAAATTTAAGCCAAGTAATTGGTTTCATTTTCTGTGAGGTTTCATCGATACCCATTTCTTTCTTGAAAGTGGTTGGGTCGTAAGGGTTTTTAGTCGTAACCGATTTCGTAGCCGATTTCGTAGTTGATTTTGTAGCCGATTTTGTAGGTCTTGCCATTGTGTTGTGTTTACTTTTTTTAGAAAAAAAGAGTGGCAATCAAGCCACTCTAATTTTTAATTATTCGGGGAGTACCATTTTAAAATGGTAGGTCATCATCCTCGATATCGTCTATTGTTGTTGTTAATGTAGGAGCCTCTACTGTCATCGTTGCTGTAGCTGTCTCTTTCTTTACTACTGTGTTTGGTACAACCAAATCAGAATTGGCGTTTCCACCCATTGTAAGTTCAGATTCTAGCCCAGCGTTGTTGTTTGATACTGGTTTTTCTTCCATAGTATTCTTGTCTACCCACTTCTCGTTATCTTTATCGTAGAATGGGCTTCCACCTCTAACTACAATTTCAAGATATTCGTAAGTTCTTACACTGTAAACGTCCCTCCATGTTTTAGTATCACCTAACCACTTAGCTTTAAGCTCTGCGTTTTCGGTTAGAACACTTGGAGACAAAGGTACGACACCTGTTACCGTTGGGTAATTTTTATCGTTCCTACCGATATTGATGATTACATCAAGACCATCATCAGGGTTTGCGATATCTTTCTTAAGTGCTTTATAAAGCCCGTAGATTTTATCGTAAGTACCTGCTTTCTTATAATTCTCAGCGAACCTCCAGAACTTAGGTCCATCAGCCTCGTTTTCTCTATCGATAACCTTAGTTACGAAAAATTTACGAGAGCTGTATTGTTTCGCTTTTTCCTTATCAGAATCTTTTCCTGTCTTAAGTAGAATTGCTCTAGCTTCGCAGAAAGGACAATCGTCACCTTCATCGTTGTACTTTAAGCAAGGGAATTTTTTCCACTTTCCATCTACTTTAAAATTGTGACCATGCATGATAGCAAATGGTGTAGCCTCTCCTTCAAGAGCTGGCAAAATTCTAATCTGCTTTTCGCCTGTGGCGATACCTTCTTCAAGATGTGTGGTTAGGTAGTTTTTTAAGTCATACTGATTGTTTGACTTTGGCTTAGTAGTTTCGTCATACTGCGCCAATAATGCTGCTAATTGTTTATCCATGTTGTTTTTGTTTTTGTACGTTGTTTATCGTACTTGTTTAATGTTTTGTTATTTATGTTCGAACTAATATAAATATAGTCTAACTCTTATAAAAGTCAAGTAAATACTAGCTTTTTTTAAGTTAATGTCTATCTATATTGTATTCGATTTTAACTGATACAAAGATACTCATTTAATTTCGATTTGTCAAGTCCCTAACGAAAAAAAGTGGGCGATTGCCCACTTTTTAATTTTACATAACACTATATTTACGATTAATCTATATCTTCTTCTTCATATTCCGAAGTGAAACTATTCTTAATTTCGTTCGGTGAAAAATTGTCAACATCACTTTTCTTCAATACATATTCTTTCTTTTGCCCATTAATATATTCGTCTGGCTTCGCTAATTTGTCTTCATTATCCAACCAATAGTCACTCAATTTCAAGTTATATGGGTAAGAATCCAAAGACCTCATTTCAATTTGTTCTTCTGGAGTCGGATTTCTACGTTGGATATCATGTTCTAAATCGGTAACTTTACCTCCTAGCGCTTCAATGTTCTGACTAAGACTATCCATCTTAGCTAGTTGTCCTTGTAATGTGTTGAATTGGTTGATAAGGTTGGCAACATTTGCATTCGTCTCATCAGCCGTCAGTTTAGCTTCTTCTGTACTATTTACCAAATCGGTAACATCTAATTCCACTTCATCTTCTGCTGGTTCTTCTGGCATTGGTTCATCTCCGAACCCACCACCTTCGTCACCACCGAAGTCACCACCGAAGTCATCACCACCGAAGTCATCACCACCGAAGTCATCACCACCCTCTGGAGCTGGTTCGTCATCAATACCTAGGTCAGCTTCGATATTATCTACCTCAGCACCTAAATCTTCACCACCTTCTGGTGCGTCTACATCAACGTCCTCATCGTCTTCGTTTACAATAAACGAATATTCGGTAAGTGCCATCATTCTTTTGGCCGATTCCTTAATGAGTTTATCTATTTCTTCTTGTGTCTTTTTTGCCATTATGTTAATAATTGTCTCCCATCGTCAGTTATCACTTTCTTGTGTCTAACTACCTCGATAAGGCTTTTGTCATTCTTAATAATGCAAACATCATCTTTACACTCAAAGGTTTGCGTACTATCTTTTGTTTCCTCTAGGAAACTATCCAATTTATCTATATCAATTTCTTTATCTTTAACCATCTTAAAAGAGTTTTAACTATTATTATACATATAAATATCGGAAAATCAACTAAAAACTCTCTCTAGGTTGTTTATTGTTAATTTTCCCCCATCAGACATAATTATCGTATTTTGGTATTTAGTCCAGTCAATACTTACAGTTGAGTGATTTATATTACCTAATAGGTCAGAATTCTCAAATTCGATTAACCTATTTAACCCGTTAATCGTATAGATTGCATTTCCCTTTTTATGTATCTGTAAGGCATTCGGGACTAGATTATCTTTCCCATCTAAATTGATTACGTGGCGATATGTCATTATAAATTTATCGTCTTCGGATAAATTCTTAAATAGAAATACTTCTCTACGCTTCAGCCCGACTCTCCCTTCTAAAAATCCATAGAACCACTCAATCTTGTCTGAGTCCATGAATGAAGCTAATAATACTTGTTTATTTAACATGGTTAATTATAGAATATAGATAAGGGATGTAACGTGCTTGATTATCAAAACGTTCCATGTAATCTTTGTATTCTATAATTATGTCTTCTTCAGTAAGAAAGACAATTGAAATTTTTTTTAATTTGGCTATCATACTATCTTTATCCGTACCAATATATTGGTAAAACATCAGATTAATACCATACACTTTACCGCCAACGCATAAGTATACCATATCTTTACTATGATAAGTTATTATGTTACCTCTATTCTTAATATCCCTGAAGTTGGCTTTATTATCTTCAGGTGTACACATAAGGGGGTCTATGAATTCATATTCGTAGTCTTCTAGCAGTTTATCGTAACAATATTGTTTGAAGTTCTCTAAGTCCTCAGTATAATACTTACGTTGCTCAATTTTCTTGAATGTCCAAAATGAGCCGTCACTCAATACCCTATCTATAATGTCCGTTTCGTCATTAGATATATCGTTAGCTAATGACATACCAATTATAAGTTTGGGTAGGTTAGGGTATTCTTTACTATCCTCATAAGAACCGCATATGAATTTATCTTCACACTCGTAATCGTCTTCTGTTATAATAAATCCTAGATACATATGGCAAAGATACTATAAATTAACGAATTTGTCAATTATTATACGGTATATGTTTGGAAACCACTATTACTTTGAGCTAAAGAAATGGCGGTTGCCAATTCAGTATTGCCATCAGTACCGCCTCCACTATCTCGCCAAGACATATGGAAGTGTCCACCAGTCGCTGCACCACTTGGGGTAGTATATTCGTCCTTGAATCTGAATTTATCGTTATTACCAACTGCATAGCCTTGAAGTATCTTCAATACTTTAGCGACATTAGCGCTGGTAACTGGTGATATTGCAAAATCGACTGCCGAACCATCTTTGTGTCGACTAGCGTAATTTAATCCTTGATGGAAAACATCGTTTCCAGAGGTTATAACCACGGCCATGTTAGGTATTTTAGCTTTTACTGTTCTAAGTATTGCTGCTGATACATCAGCTATACCAGACGTAATATCCCTACCACTACTATCTAATTCTAGTTTTCCATTATTAGTTTTCTCAATATATCCCAATTCTGCCAATACTCGTCTAAGCTTATCAGCATTTGACGTTTGATATGTTGGCTCTATTTGATTTATAATCATATCGATAATACCTTGCCAAGCAGCAACCCATTGTTTAAATACTATCTTATCTGCCACTGCGGTACCACACTTTAAGTTACCTCTAGGGTTTAATTCCTTAATTGGTGAATTATTCTTCATATTGTTGGCTGTGCCGACTAATTTACCATTTTGTGGGTCACAAAGGCTCTCGGTTGGGTTTGCCTTAATAGTACTATAACCACCTCTCCCTTGTTGGTGGGATAGGTATATGTCAACTATATTCTTAGTCGTTATAGTGGATGGGTCTCCGACTCGTAAATTTTGAATAGCATAATACGCACCACCTAATGCTGAAATGAAATCATCATACATAGAGTTTTTCAGCTTAGTATTTACGTTTTTAAACTTACTCCACTGTCCCCTATTTACGTCTGGTGGTATTATTAACTTCCTCTGAGACGCATTAGTCGCTGCACCAAATGTTAGTCCTAAATCAAATACCCTATCTTCTATTTGTTTCTTAACGTCTACTGCTGCTGGTCTACCAAATTGCATCAGCCCTAGGAAACCAGAAGCGTTAGGTGCGCCTTCCTTAACTGTTGCGTTTTGCCCTACTGATGACTCAATTACGGCCATCGTTTTGAGTACAATTAACGGTACTTTAGTAATTTTAGATACCTCACTTAACACTTCCGTATACGTTAAGAATTCACCATTACGACTAGTATTTGATTTGTATCCAAAATATTCATTACTGAAGCTTCTTCCTTGGATGTAACCCAATTTGTAGTAGTTTCTAGTACTATCGTCCAAGGCATCATCAGGATATACAATTGCGGTGTTACCCGAAACTGGTTTAGGATTGTTATCGTAAACGGTTTCATCCAATGAATATGCTAATGATTCAGCTCCATCTAGTTCTCCTAATAATTCAGTAATTTCGAATACGGTATCAAGTTTTGGTGGTTTAACATTTCTAACTCTCACCCCTTTGAACTTGGTGGTCATATGGTTAGGTTTGATTTTGTGGCTAGTATTGATAATTAAATACGCTCCACGGAACATAGGTATATTATTCAACTGGAAATACATCATCGGTTGAATTAATGGCATGCCCAGTGCCTCTACTTCAGCGCTATATGCTCTAGCTTGATATACGTTGAATAGATTTTGACCAACATATGAAGATTTATTTTTATCACCAGATTTACTAATATTATCAGTAATATGTAAGCTTTCGTCCGTTTCGGTGAATTCTTTTTGGTCTAACTTAATATCTTTGAAATAGTTTTGATTTTGCTGTGCATAGTTAACCGCAAATACTGGTACCGATAAACCACCCGTTCTAATATCGGGTGGTAGAGTATAATCTATATTTTTCAATGAAACTCCTTGGCGACCAGATAAATCCAAACCATCGTCTGGGTAATCAGCGTCTTCTCCTAAATCCAAATGTTTTGATAGTTGACCAGCGTACACACATACGAAGCTAGGTCCTGCACTTAAATCGGAGCTATTCCTAGCAATATCTTTATACGAATACGGTGTAAATATTTCTTTCATCCCGTCAATAGTTTTGAAATTGACAAATGTAGGTAGAGGAATGAAGTTAAAGTTGTTATCTGCCAATACTCTATTGATGTAATCGAAAAACGATTGGTTATAGTTACCAGTGAGCATATCGGAAACAACCTTAGGGTTAAGTAGGAAATCATCACCTATGTCAGTATATGCCCCACTTAAGAAAAAGAATGTATCTATTAGGTTAGGTGTTCTTCCCCCATCTGAGCCAGATATAGCTCTAGTAGGGTTAGATATTTGACATGATAGGAATAAATTGTTTTGGTCATTATTACTACCAAGCCACTTGTTGTTTAATGCTGATATATGGCGATATAAGTTCAACTTAATCGCTTCCTGTGACGTACTTTTAAATATCTCGTTTTGGATAGATTGTTCGTCTTTAACTACCGTTTTAAATTCCTTATGTAAACCTTCATATTCTGAAACTACCAACCCTAAATAAGTTTTAGCCTGTTCAGTGTTAATAGATATGGGTGCCGTTGTACCAGTTGTTGTATTTGGTCTAAAAGTATATGGAGAATAGTTCATAATTACCGACCTCTTTATCATCAAATCAACAATTCGTTTGTTAATTGCAGCATTCTCATCCATATTCAAATCATACCATACTGGAGCAATACCTTTAACGTATTCACCACATTTTAGTTCTTTACCGTATGAAAATATCTTCGGAGTTGCATTATGATAATTAAATAAAGTGGCACCAGTAAAGCTATTTTCACCTAGAAAAGAGTCAGCAGTACATAGTGCTGGGTTAATAATGTTATTTCGCCCAGTATTAACCCAATCGTTCATATATGCCTCATCTGAGTTGGTTCCGACAACTACTATTTCTTGACCTACAGGAGCTATATATATTTCTAGACCTTCCTTAATTGTAAGCCAATTGCTACTAACAAATGCTTCGAATTTATTAATGAATTCGTCTTTCACTTGTACTGGTAAACGTAAAATAGTACTTTCTATTGCCCTATACGTTACAGGTTCAGTACTACCGCTACCACAAAGTAATAGGGTCGGTCCTTTAAGCGCTGGATAAGACATAACACCGTTAGCGTACCATAATTCCTTAGTTGTTGGCCACTTATTAACCGTGGGAACTGGACTCATAGTATCACCATTATACTGTATCTTAGTTATGATTGGGTCATAACTATTATTGTCGGTAAAATATCTATCTCTCCATAATAAACTACCAATCCAATATACCCAAGATGTGGGTGCTGAGACAAATCCAGCATTAGAGGCTAAAGCCCCTAAAATTGTCCTACCTTGCACACTAATATCCGTGAATACGGGTGTTTTCATTCCAACCAGAGGAAATGTATTGATGAACAAGAACGCTTTTGCGTGGTTCTCCACTTTAGATGCCGCTTGAGCGTAATAAAGTGTGCTACCAAACAATGATTGTGTCGTTATTTCGGCACCACTTCCTCGTTTATCTGCAAACCCAAACTCTATTCTATCTACTACAATACCCGTAGTACCAGTTACTAAAGCATCGTTAATCAAACTTTGATTTTCACCTACATTTAATTTACTCAACTCAGTTAAACTAGTAGTACCAGATTTAACATCAACTAAATTAGATGCTCTTCTCAGCATAGTGCCAGTCCTATCCTCAGTATTACTAGATGTATTACTATCAGTATAAAAAGCAGGCATTAATAGCGAATTACCCTTATCGTTTTTAATCTTTTCAAGATTTGAGTTAGGATACCCATCGCCAGCTTTAACTTCAAAGAACTCTGTTACCGCAAACTTAGTATCTAACGGATTTAATCCAGCAATTGGCTGGTCAGGTTTCAATCCTTTCTCTATATCTCCCTGAGACGGTCTCGTTCCTGGGGCACTATACTTATCGTAGCCTTCCTTAAGTTTTATAATACTATCTAACGGTAAACTAAAGGCGTAATTCAGATATTCTTTGTGGTCTAGTATCTTAAGGTATTTGGCACCATCGTCCACTTTAGATGTGTTAGTATTTCCATTGATGTAGTTACCGACAAATAAAGTTTTATTACCTAACGATTTGAGGTCTACATTATTTTTAAGTCCTTTACCATTATAAAATCCCTGACCATCCCAATCTCCATTTACTGGAATATAAGCTCTATTTTTCTTACTAGTCTGATTATCAGTTATATAAGTGTATACATATTCACCATTTACTTCGGACATATATGGTATAGCTGCTGTCCCACCAGTATAATTGACTATCTTAGCCGAACCAGTTTTGAAGTGATTAACTACAGAGTCAGCGTTAGTGTAATTAGTAGCAATAGTATCTCTGAGTACCATATCAGCAGTACCATAATACATATTATTGGCTTCTAATTTGGCCATATACTTCAATAATTCCTTATCTACAGTATTATTACCACTACCCAAATACATAAATGTTCGGTACATAAGTTTACGTAGCAATTCATCCTCATGAAGTGTTGTCCCTAATTTATACGGATTAGTAGTCAAACCGCCCACTTGTGATGCTTTGGTATCCAACGGGTTTAGGGCAAACCAGTCTATCGTAGAATTTATTCTTAATGTCTCTGCGGTAATGTCGTTTTGTTTTGACTTTATGAACGCTTCTAATAAGTTCTCAATGAACGCCACTTCAATAACTTGGTTGGGTGAAACCCTATTACCTAGATATGTTTCTTCTCCGAATTCATCATTAAATTCGGGAAACGCATATATTGTACTATTGTTAGGCACATTTAAGTTATTGCTACCTAATTTAGTTAACGCATCAAGTCTAATCGTATTTGCTGGGTCTTCAGCCCTCTTTGCGACTTCTTGTACCGTCATCAGAAGCGCTTCACAGTGTACAGTTAATATTCTGAAAATATTCCTAATTGACGGGTTGAAGTTACCGTTGAGCTTGGCAGTATTTCTTAATTTAACCGATAAATCTAATTTAGTTTGAGCCTCTAATTCTCGGTTTTTACGTATAATTCTATCGTATTCCTTACTCGCATTGAAAAGGTCGTATAGATTAAATTTAGTTTTTTCATCTTGGATACTAGATACAAATCTAGCTTGTAAATTTTGAGCATGAATTGTATCATCACCAGCTTTATTGGAACATTCGTAGCTATCACTTTGCTCTAGTACTGCATACGTGTCAATCCTATTTTTAAAATTAGTGACAATTATATGGAATTTTTCCTTAGTGATACTTGTCGATTTAACAACCTTCTTAAGTTCGTCTATCTTTTTATCGACCTCATCGTTATATGATTTAACTAAGTCTTTAACCTTATCACCTTTGTCTAGGATAGCCATCCAACTTTGACCATCTGAAACCAATCTCTTAGAATCACTTATTTGTGCTTGCTTAATGAATCCAGATTGCAATTTTTTAATATCGACTAGAATATTATTAGCTTCATTTATTCCAACTAATTTTTTATATATTGGGTCTGTCTGTTTGAATTTGACTATCTCCTCATTAAACTTCGAAATGCTAGCTAGCATTTCGTCTATGGTCATAATAGGGTCATTGACCGTACCATCAGCATTTGTAGTTTTGAATTTGTTCTTAAGTAGTTCGAATTTCTCGCTACCAATATCAGTGTACGGGATAGCCTTAAGGTAACCCATAAGTAAATCGGTAAGCATTGCATAAGTATATCCTATGAATTCAGCTTCAATCTCGAAATTACCAGTCTTAGTATTAAATTCTCCGTTCCATTTAGTCATGTGCAGACAATACATCACCGCTTTACCGTAATATCCTTTAACCTTTAAACGAAATAACGGATACGGTAATTCGAAAAACACGTTATATTTCGAGCTAGTACCTCTACTCAAAGCACCTGCACGGATGTCAACAAATTTAATTTTAACCAACGGAGCGTAGGAAGTGTTAAATCCTATGTCGATATCAGTCATTCCGAAGCCTTCTAAGCTATCGTCACTAGGTTTACTGAAGGTAGTACCAATTTCAGTATAACTTGTTGTTAGAGAGCGCTTACCGCTAGTACCGAGAGGACTTCCATCTAAGAATGAAACGGTACCATTAAAACCGCTAGTTTTAATATTTCCACCACCAGTAATTGTTGACCTAGATTTACTATCCGTAGTCAATTCGACTAAGATACTCAAATCTTCAGGATTAATCATTTCTTGACCATCTGGATTAGGGTCGATATATAACGTCCTACCCATATCGTTAACTTTTACCGTATTATCCATATAACCTCTTGTATTCTTCTACTGCATTCACATACCTTTCTATTGCACTATTGTACGGAAATGGTACTCTTATAATATCTCGGTCTTTAATATCGAACTCCATACCACCATATTGAGGGTTTGCAAGCATAATAAGGAAGCCGTGGTAAGGGTTATTATAATACTGTTGACTCACTTTGTCAAGTCTTGTATCACCAAGTTTATAAATTACTTGTTTATCACTACCTAGTATTGGAATCGAAATACCTGGAATAGGTTTAACCGAACCATTGGTTCTGAACTCTTTATATCTATCGAAATATGTTGCCATGGTTATATATTTTTAAACAGTTACGTTAGCCGTTAGAGTGTACGGTGTTCCTAATAACTCCACCTTCAAACTAGTACGTCTAAGTGGGAATTGAGAAATCGTGTTGGTGTCGGTCTCCGCATCTGATAAATCCAATACATATTGAGTGGATAAATCGGTATCCGATAGAGGTTGTTTCTTATAATTTATAGGTTTAATACCATCAGGTCCGTATCCAGTATTTATTGCTCTAATCTCATATGTTTTACTCAATGCAGTGTTATCAGTATTCGATTTCCTAGTGATATTAAATATTAAAGTATTGCCATCCCAACGAGCACCACTAATGGTTAATCGTTCAATATCAGTTTGCGTTGTTGAAGCTGTTGTAGGTGGATTAGTTGCAGCACCACCAGTCGTACCATCAATATCATCAGCCACTGCTGTTTGGTCAACATCTGGCGTAGTGGTATTATTAGTAATACCTGCTTGGTCAGGTTTTGGCTGTTGAGGTGGGAATGGTGTATTGGGATATGTACCTTCAACATACTGATAACCAGCCTGATTAGATATTCTAATACTATCAGCTCTTGGGTCATAAATTTGAGTATTAGCAAAATAATTGAAGCTAACTGCGTTCTGTAACTTATTAATCGGTCCCTGAAGGCTTGAACCCCCAATAAATGAAAAGTTTAAGTCTACGGTACATATCATAGGTTGAACACCCACACCTTCTGGGTTTAAGTCCCAAACCAATGGTTCATAACTAAAATTTAACGTATCAATTACTATCTTTGTATGATAAAAATCACCGATTCTTAAAATACAAACTGGTGGCCGACCAAATGCTAAATTATCTGGTTTTGTCAGGTCATTACTAAAGTCGTCAGTTTCAGTAAAGTGGGTAGGTCCTTGTCTAGTACATTGTTGAAGGAATGTTAATCGTGAGTTAAAACCTTCAGGTGTTATCGAGTGGAAAGACGGATGAAAGAATGCAATTTTCTCACTAATACTATCATATACGAATTTATCATTCTCTTGCAGTTTTTGAAAGAAACCTATTTCATTATAGAATCTAGCTTTAAGTCTGTCAGTAAACACTATTTCAGCCGAGTCATCAACAACCGTTTTCTTATTCGGATTCAATTCTTCAGCAAGTGAAGCGTCCCATTCAATCTTAACGGTAACCTTTCTACCAGCTTTAAGAGCCTCATTTTCTAATACGTTAGGGTCTTGTGGGAAATTAGTGGGTACTGCGGCAGTAAGGGTAGGTCCTAGCGTACCACCATCGCCACCACTCTTAAGTCTTTTACCTTTAATTGGGTCATTTGGGTCAAATATTGTACTGTTAAACCATTCGTATACTGATTGGATTCTAGCGTCTTTCATGTCGCTAGTTTCTAAATTATTACCATATACCGTAAGTGTCACCTTACATGCTGGACATTCATTTTTCAAAGCATTTTGTAATGTCGCAGTTATGTCAACGTTCACGTCTCGATTAAGTCCAAAGTTTGTATTATCGTTAATAGTTACATCAGCATCAGAAACATAATCAATCAGTCCGTATCCTTCACCTCTTGGGTCATCTTCAATCGGGTCACCATTATCATTCATACCATTTTCATAACCACTATTAATCAAATCTAACACACTAAATGCCTTATCAAATGGAAAATAAATCGTAAAATCTGCTGGTGCTGTTTGCTCAGTATTATTTACCTCATCAATCACCGAATTCTTATATATCTCAATAGTATTTTTCTCATCTGGACTTAAATTACCAGATACTCTTGGGTCTAAGTCTTTTGCTCCAGCGAAGAATGAATTAATTATATCATTATTCTCACCTTTTAGACTATTCATGTAGGCTGGATGGTCAATAATTATCTTGAATTGGAGATTACCTGTTCTCTCAGTATTATTATACGTGTATATTGGCTCACCTCTACCGATAAAGTCAGTCTTTTCCCAATTCACACTTGTATTATCCACAAAGTTCATTTCGTACGGTGGAAACCACATAATTCTACCACGTTTTCCGTTGGTGATATCGCCAGGTCCTACCTCACTTGGAATCAATTTTGTTATATCGTCAGACCATGCTAAGTTCTCAATT